>OIYW01000224.1_pt1 | contig 57635 bp, 42 predicted proteins | sample 1588351 | NCBI WGS metagenome assembly OIYW01 (sample SAMN03283268) | human gut metagenome | biome: human-associated habitat; material: feces | host: Homo sapiens | place: USA | collected 2013 | reverse complement strand
ACACCTCCTTCAAAATAGAAATAGCCGCCTGATTTCTTTTGAAAACCAAGCGGCTCTGTATCTGAATTAGCGCTCCAATTCTTTCGGATTGCGGTCAGGAAGTTCTTCGCCCTCATCGGGAGCATCGTCCGCAAGCTCATTGTCACGCTTATCCACATTCAATAGACCGTTCAGAACATTCAGCCTGTCGGTCTTTTCTTTCAGCTCCTGCTCCTTGGAGAATGGCTTTTTCACTTCCTCCTTGGCAACCTCAAACTGCTTTTCCAAGCCCTCCAGCTCGGCTTTCACGGCTTCGAGGTTATCGCTGATCTTCTCGATTGCATTATCGATGCGGGTGATGTTGCCGGCAGGATCAGTACCCAAAGAGATGGTACGGGAAGCGGCACCTCGGATTTTGACCTTGTAGGTTCGTTCCATCGTATCAAACGACAGCTCCAATCCAAAGCCACGATATGTGCCGAGGGTTATTGGGTCAGGTGAGTTCATCTGCTGGCAGGCATCAATGATTTTCTGTCCGCCTTCCGCCTTTTCCGAGCAAAAAGCGCCCTTTACCTCAATGCCGACAAAGCGGTCATCTGCGGGTTTCGGGTGCTCCTGTGCGGTGGCAAGGTCGCTTTCCAGTGCCGAAATCAGCTCCGTTTTCACAGCGACCTGCTGAGGGAAATATTTGATGATCTTGTCCTCCAAGGCGTAAATCTCGGAGAGGTAGCTGGACTTCAATAGACGCAGCTTCTGAACCTGAATATCCAAATCCATCTTCTCCTTGATATAGGGATTTCCGGTCGCCAGCATCTTAATTTCGGCGTAGGACAGTGCCGTTTCGTCAATGTCGTCGGCGCTACGGACAGGTGATTTGCTGGTCATAATCTGCGACGCAAATTTTTGCTTGCCCTCAACGAGCTGATACAAATATGCGTCAAAGGTTTCCTCTGTTACATACCGATACAGCCCGACAACAGGGTTCTCATTGCCCTGACGGACGGTTCTGCCGGCTCGCTGTTCAAGGTCACTGGGTCGCCATGGACAATCAAGGTCGTGAGAGGCAATGAGCTTATTTTGCACATTGGTTCCGGCACCCATCTTGGCAGTGGAGCCAATCAACACTCGCACCTCACCACGCCGAACCTTTTTGAAAAGCTCCTGCTTTTTTGCTTCGGTATCGGCTTCGTGGATAAACTTGATCTCTTCTGCGGGGATGCCACGGGCAATCAGCTTCTTTCGGATGTCGTCGTAGACATTGAACGAGCCGTCACTTCTCGGCGTGGAAAGATCACAAAACAGAAGCTGAGCAGACTTTTGATCTGCCGTTTCGCTCCATATCCGGTAGACCTCTCCAACACAGGCGTTGACCTTGCTACCGTCCTCATCGGGGAGCAGCGGGTCGATCATGCGCTGGTCGAGAGCCAGCTTTCTGCCGTCATTTGTTACCTTCAGCATATTATCAACGCTGGCAGAAACACCGCCGCCACGAATACGCTCGGCTCGTTCTCCAAGGGATTCTACCATCCGCTTTTGGATTTCGGACGGCTTCACGGCAATGTTATGGTACTGCACCTCCGGCACGGGGAGATGGAGCATATCGGCGGTTTTGATGTCTGCAACCAGCTTGAACATCGCCATCAGCTCCGGCAGATTGTTAAATCTTGCGAAGCGGGTCTTAGCTCTGTATCCCGTTCCTTCGGGTGTCAACTCGATTGCGGTCACGGTTTCTCCATACATCGCCGCCCAAGAGTCGAAGTGCTGCAAGTTGTACTTTTGGAGTGTGGCATACTGGAGATAGCGCTGGATGGTGTAGAGTTCCACCATCGAATTGGAGATGGGTGTGCCGGTAGCAAAGACTGTTCCACGCCCTCCGGTCAGCTCATCAAGATAGCGGCACTTCATAAAAAGGTCGCTGGATTTCATTGCCTCGGTCTGTGCGATACCGCCTACATTTCTCATTTTGGTATAGAGATAGAGATTTTTGTAGTAGTGACTCTCGTCGATAAAAAGCCTGTCAATGCCAAGCTCCTCAAAGGTCACGGTATCGTCCTTTCGGCTCTGATCGTTCAGCTTGTCCAGCTTTAATTTCAGGGAGCGCTTTGTCTTTTCAAGCTGTTTGACCGAAAACCTATCGCCACGGTTGCGCTTCAAGTCGGCAATACCCTCGGTGATCTCGTCCATCTGCTGCATCAAAATCATCTGCTGACGCTCGATGCTCATCGGGATCTTCTCGAACTGGGAATGACCGATGATGATGGCATCATAGTCACCGGTGGCGATTCGACCGCAAAAGCGCCTGCGGTTTTTTGCTTCAAAGTCTTTCTTCGTGGCAACCAAGATATTAGCGGATGGGTAGAGCTGCAAGAACTCTGCCGCCCACTGCTCCGTCAGATGGTTGGGGACGACAAATAGGGATTTCGTACAAAGTCCGAGTCTTTTTGCCTCCATAGCAGCAGCGACCATCTCGAAAGTCTTGCCCGCACCAACCGTGTGTGCCAGCAGCGTATTGCCGCCGTATAGGATGTGCGCCACGGCGTTTCTTTGGTGCTCCCGAAGCTCAATTTCGGGGTTCATTCCTGAAAAAATGATGTGGCTGCCGTCGTACTCACGGGGGCGAATGGAATTAAACCTTTCGTTGTAGATTCGGCAAAGCTGCTCTCGGCGGGCTGGGTCAGACCAAACCCAATCTTGGAAGCCCTGCTTGATCAGTTCCTGTTTTGCCTGTGCGATCGCCGTTTCCTTTTTGTTCAGGACGGCTTTCTTTTTGCCCTCGGCATCCTCCACATAGTCGTAGATACGAACATCTTTTAGGTTCAAAGTTTCCTCGATAATCCGATAAGCATTGATGCGTGGTGTACCGTAAGTGCTGTTAGCCTTGACATTTCCACGGTCGTAGGACTTTCCCTCCACATTCCATTCGGAAGTGAATTTGGAGTAATGCACTTTGATATTCCAGTAAGCCCAACGGGGCGTATCAAGGAACTCAAACATAAACTGCTGCACGATCTCCTCCGGCACCCAAGTAGAACCGAGCTGGACGAAGATCTCGCTTGCAGACAGGTCTTTGGGCTGCACCTTTTCCAGTGCCTCCACATTGACGGTATAATCTTCGGGGTAAAGCTCCGCCGACTTTCTGGCGAGCGCCAGCTTTTCCCGGACATTGCCGGAAAGATATTCATCCGCCATCAGGTACTTCGGCTCCAAGCTATCCCCGTAGCCGTAAAGTGGATTGAGGAAGATCACACCCTTCAAATCTGCGAAAATTTCCTGCTCCGTTTTGCCGGTCAGCGCACACATATAAGCCATATCCACGGCAGCTTTTTCGCCCATAGATACGGCAAGTGCTTCACTGGCGGTGTCCACGGATGTAACCGGCGTGTGCGGCTTGATGGTTCTTTTAGTAAAGAGGTCAGCCTTGCGCTCCAGCTCACCGTTATCGTCCAGCACCTCCAGTGCAGACAGCAAGGAATAAGAACTGTCCTGCGAAAAGGCGGAAACATTGGCTCGGCTATTGATGAGTCCGTACTTCTTCGTAAACTCGTCATATAGCCGGTTTAGCTTCTCCTGCTCGGCTTTAATATCGCTGTCGGGATAATCTTCGGTCTGCATTTCCAGCAGTGTCCGCACCGAGTCACGGATGCGGATCATTCCCTTGATACGGTTTTCTGCCGTTGCCGAGCAGTCCACCGGTGTCATACGGGAGTTTTCTCGATAGTAGATTTTGTCGTCCACAACGGTGTATGAGAAGTTGCGGACAGTGGGGTCAGCGGGAATGGAAGTGTCCTCCTCGGCAAGCTCATCTTCCACCTCATACGCTGTCAGCTCACCGTGGATATTGGCAATGGCTTCGTCCATCTGTTCCGAAAGATCGGAGTTTTCATAGGGTACGCAGGTAGCTTCGGGACCGAACCGCCCGGATACCATCTTCATCTCGCCAAGCACCATTTCGGGATGTTGTATGAAGTAATGGTTCATTTTGATGCCGTCCTCGGTGGTGTCGAGTTGTACCCACTCCGGTTCGATGTCGATGATCCTGTCCCGCTTTTGCAGGATGAGAATGTCCGATACGGCCTCTGTTCCGGCGTTGCCCTTAAAGGTGTTGTTCGGTAAACGGATAGCGCCGATGAGGTCAGCTCGCTGGGCAATATACTTGCGGACGGAGGAGTTTTCCTTGTCCATCGTTCCCTTGCTGGTGATGAGCGCCATTACGCCGCCCGGACGGAGCTTGTCCAAGGATTTGGCGAAGAAGTAGTCGTGAATGAGGAACTTGTACTTGTCGTACCGCTTGTCTGCTACCTTGAAATCTCCAAACGGCACATTGCCGATGACACAATCGAAAAAGCTGTCCGGTAGGCTGGCTTCTTCAAAAGGTTGTGCGGCAATAGAGGTTTTCTGATAGAGCTGTTGGGCAATACAGGCAGAGATCGGGTCGATTTCTACACCGTAGATTTTGCTTTCCTTCATTTCTTCAGGAAGCAATCCAATGAAATTACCGATACCGCAGGACGGTTCTAAGATATTACCCTCACGGAAACCCATCTGCTCAAGCGCCTTGTAGATGCCGTTGACGACGGCAGGCGGCGTGTAGAAAGCGGTCAGGGTGCTTTCCCTTGCGGAAGCGTATTCCTCCGGTGACAGGATGTTTTTTAGCATACCGTATTCGGTTCGCCAAGAGTCTGCCCGTTCGTCAAAGGCTTCAGGGATACCGCCCCAGCCCACATACTTGGAAAGGATGATCTGCTCATCGGGCGTGGCAAAGCGGTTTTCTTCCTGACATTTTTTCAGAACAGTAATCGCCGCATAGTTGCGGTGGAAACGCTCCTTTTTGTTGACCTCCTCGACCTCGTGAGAAGTAAGGTCAAAGGTGTGTCGGTCAGCCATAGGGATTTCAGGATGAATGTCAAAGGTTTGCACCCGGCTTTTCTTCGGATGCTCCCAAGCGGGTGCAAGGGGCGCTTCTACCTGTACCAGTTCTTCTTCTGAGAGGTAAACAAGGTCGTCAAAGGAAAGCGATTGCAAACCCTTTTCGGTCAGTTCCTCAAGAGAAGCGTACTGCTCACTGCGGACGACTTTGCCGTCTGCAAGAGTTTCGATGCGGAAATCCACGAGGTTGACCCTTGCCTGTATTTCGTGCTTGTCGTCCTCAGTCGTGGTGTAGGCAACGCCGACATCAGCAAGGTCGGTATAGTCCGCACCGTCCTCACGCTGATACTCCTCACGGCAAAAATCATCAATGAGACGTTTCGCCTTGTCCAGAGCATTTTCCGGCAAATACGGGCTGTCGATGATCTCAAAGCCCTTGGGCGGTGGGTCAAGCGGTGCGATAAAACCGTGCGGAATCGTGTTGCCGTCTTTGTCCTTATACAGAACAATACTCATCGGCACACCGTAGTAGTTTTCCTCCTTGATGTCCTTCTCGAACTGATAGGGACTGGTGTACTCGATGCTTTCACCGACCTTGCCGTCCGTGCCGAGATAGTCAATCCTGCCGATAGGTTTGGACTCGATGGGTGCTTCCTTCGTGGTGGAAACCACGGTGCGGGTAATGCGTTTACCGTCCTCCAAAGCGCTGACCTCTACGTCGTACCCTCTGTCGGTCAGCATTGTAAGGTAGGTTTCCAAGCGGTGCTGCGGAAATCCCACCATCGGGACACGGGTGTTGTGATCAATGGCACGAGTCGTCTGTGTCAAGTCAAGAGCTGTCCCTACGACTTCTGCGTCATCAGCATAGGCTTCAAAAAAGTCACCCACCTGGTACAGTAAAAGGCTACTCGGATTGTCTGCTTTGCTTTTAAGATACGCCTGATAGAACTCCGGCAAAGCAGCATCCTTTGGCTGTTCTCTTTCTGCCACCTGTCTGATACGCTCCACAACGCTCTGCGGCAAGTCCTGCACATAGTAGGTGATCTCACCTTCGGGGGAGATATGAGCAATGTTCTGATAGTCCCCATTGACCTCCACGGCACGGTTCCAAACGGTCAGTCCGTTGCCGAGATAACCCATCCCGATGTCGAACTCAACCGCCTTTTCTTCGGGCTGTTTATTAGCGACCTTCAAATGGTCATTCAGCGGGTTCTCCTGCACCTTGCTGTCGAACTCGGCTCTCGTCATTTCCTTGTTGAAAAGCGGAAACTGCGTATCGTAGAGCGTCACACGCTCATCGTCAAAATGCAGGATCTCAAATTCACCGGCACCGAGATACACCTTATCACCGAGGTGGTAGGCATACTCGGCAGGCTCCGACTTGGCGGCAGTTTCTTTTTCGGGTGGTACTACAGAGAGGATTTCTCTGTTCCTGCGTTCCTCGGCAAGCTCTGCACGGCGTCCTTCCTGCTGTTTCAACCATTCGGGATATTGCGCCATCTCCTTGGGGTTCAGGTAGCGGTCGAGCCTTATCAGCTCGGCAATACGCTTCTCCACTTGACTCCATTTCAGGTCGATGTGGGGCTTATCACTTCCGATACCTTTAGAAATACGGATGCCCTTACCGTCGTGCTGCTCATCAATGCCGGTTCCGGTGATTACGGGATAAGCACCGCCCCAGCCGTATTCCTCTTTCAGAAAATCGGCATTCTCTTTCGAAGAAAGGCTTCTTTGGAACTGCTCATAGATACGCATTTTTCCCTCGGAAATGCCGCTGCCACGGGTGAGTACAGCATCAATAATCTCCTGAGAAAAAGTAAAAGCAGCGGTTTTTTGGTCCTCTGCTCCTTCCATCATTAAGCTCATCTGCCCATCAATGGACGGCAGCGGCTTCATCGTGTCCTGCAACTCCCCAAGCAGCCGCATCGCTTCAAAATGCTGGGCGATCACGCCCCAATCATAGAAACTCTGTGCCGTGCGGGAGAGATAACTGCCCTCCCAAAGCTGCAACACATTCTGATAGGTCTTGTAGCCCACACGCCGTCCATCGCTCAGAATGACCTCGGTATAGTCGTTGTTGAAAATGCGCTTGATATAAGAAATACGGGCGTTCTCATCAGCGGTAGCTTCAAAGAATGCCCGTATCTCGTCTTTGCTTGCTTTCAGGTGCGGCGTGGTGCCGAGGATTTCACGAATCGTATCATCGCCGCCAAAGAACGGCAGGCTTTTATCCTCGTGGCTTCGGTCGTAGTAGTCTAAGCGAAGATTACCTCCGCCATCACGATCTCCTGAACCCGGCTCCGGATACTGTTCATCTTCCGAACCCAGCTCATCATATCCGTCGCTTTCAGATTCTCCGTCACGCCCTCCGACGCTGCCATCTGCTCCGTCAGCATCTGTTCCATCTCGTTCGCTCTGCGCTCCGTGTCGTTCAGATGCTCGTTCAGGGCGCAGCTCGTCAGCAGGTTGTAGTAGCGTACCTTGTGATGCTCCTTCAGGAACTTCTTCCGCATCCGGGCGTACCTGCCCATCGACAGCTCCGGCTGCTCCGGCATTGTCAGATCGGGGAGCAGATAATCCCCCTGCATCGTGTAAGTGATCTCGTTCATCGTCAGGACTCCTTTCGGTTTTTTCTTTGCCTACATTGTAATCGGCTTTGGTTTTCTCTGCAATTATGCGATTTTGACGGTCGAGAGCAAGAATGGTGCGGGAAATCTCCGCAAGTCCCATCTCCGCAATATCGCTGGTGGCATAGCCGAGGGCGTTCAGCGTGGCAGGCGTCGTAAAATTCACCACATCCCGAAGGTCATCGGGTTCAAAGTATTCTCCGGCTTCAATGCCCAGGCGGGTCATCGTCATATAGGCGACGCTGTTTCGCACCGCTTTTTTGAAAATGTGGGTGATTTCTTCTTCGGATACGCCGTCCAGGAAGCTGTCTTTCACGCTGTAGATCAGATCGGAGAGATAGTCGGGGATGTTGTCCTCTACGGCGTTTCTTGCCGCCGACTCGATGGCAACGGCAAGGGTTTCCTTGTCGTTCAACTCTCCGAAGGTGCTTTCCAGCGTGTCGATCACTTCTGCCGTGTATTCGTCCCGCATTTGCCAAATGGGAACTCTGCGGGAAAAGCGGCTGGGATGCGTGTCGGAAATATCGAAGTAGTGGACAAGCCGCTGACGGCGTTGGTCGGCATCCTCAAAGACGGCAATGCCGTGCGCCCCACGGTTGACCCATCGCCCGAACTTTTGGTTCCAGTCGTCGATCTGAAGAACGGCGGTGGCGTCCGGTCGCTGTGCGTGAACCAAAAGTTGCTCATCAAAGCGCAGACGGTAGTTGTAACAGGCAGAGCGCAGAAACGCCTCCCAGCTTGCGGGGTTTGCAACGACCGTTTTGCAGGTTCGGTTATACAGCTCCGAAATGAAGTCGTATTTTCGTGCCATCGGCGGACACCTCCTTATCGTTCATAGTCTTTGGGCTTGATGGCTTTGCCGTTCTCATCATAGCTCTTGGGTTTGGCGGCAATGGAGTCCCACCGGATCATAGAACCTGCAAGCATCGCCTGCTCCTGTGCCTTGCTGACACCCAGCTTTTCATTGAACTTGTCTTTAATTGCTTCGTTCTCTGCACGGTTCCCGTCGTTAAAACTTGTGGCGGTATAGCCCTTTTGCCAGCGGTCGATTTGAATGACTTCGCCGGTAGACGGGAGTATGGAATAGCATATCGGAGGCAAGGGCGGCTCCATTGGAGCGTAGGTACAGCCGCCTTGCTCCATACGCTCGGCAAACTCGCAAATGTGAAAGAGATTGCGCCCAACCTCGGTGTGATAGTTATCAATATAGCGGCAGGGATAGCTTTCCGTCTTGCCATCACGGTCTGTTACGATGATGCGCTCGCCGTCGGGGATGCGGAACAGCTCTTTATAGTGGCTGTCAATAAAGCGAATATCCCGGTTGGCTTCTTCGATGTGCTTGTCCAGCCATTCCTTTACATAGCAGAGGCAGTAGAAGTTATAGTCGCCCCTCGTTGGATTACAGCGAAGCACGAACGCATATTTCTCGGTATCTGCTCGGAAGCCGAACTCAGTGGTATAAGCACCCTGCATTTCGCTTTCCTTGTTCTCACGCCCATAACGCACCATCTGAGAACGGCTTTGAAGCAGTCCGTACTCCTCGGAGCGCAGGGCGTTGATTACATCATCCAAGTCCCGCTTGAACTCATCGCTTTTCCATTGCGGTCGGGTATCAAACCAAGTGGTATAAAACTGATCGCCGCTTGAGCCGAAGTCCCCACGCAGATAACCGATATTGCCTGTCTGCCCTTGAAGCTGCGAGCTTTGAGCGTAGGTGTATTTGCGTTCGGGAACGGTCAGCGGTCGCAGTGTGAAATCTGTCATTATCTTGCGCCCCTTTCTTGCAGTGTTCGTTGTTTCGGGATGTCAAAGCCGTAAACGGCGGCGATCTCATCCCCAAGTCGCCGGGTCAGCCGGGTAATATCGGCTCGTGTGGCTTTGCCGTGATAGATTTTATCTCTCAGGTTTTCCATCTGTGTCTCGGAAACGCCTTCCTTAAACACTCGGTAGAGATAGTGATTTTTGCCGTCGTGGTGGGCGGCATCGGCACGAAGATCGCCGTACTTATCTACATACCATTCGGTATAGTCGGTATCGGCATACAGGCAATCTCGGATGTTGCCGGAGGGGATGTCCTTGTAGCCCATCACTCTGCCGTTCCATCTGCCGATGTCGCCAATGACAATGATCGGCTGGGAAAGCTGAACATTCAGGTTGACTCGCTCATCGGAGAGGTAGTCGTAATTGGTTTCCTCCATCCACTCATAGAGTGCCTGCTCATCATTCGGGTCGTCGTCCAGCTCGTTGGCTTCAAGGAACTCCTTGTAGTCCTCTCGCCAGTCGTCCACATCAAGGTTTTGGTTGCTCCAAATGATGTGGCGGTCATTCGGTCGTGTCGCTTGGCTCATCTGTTCCACCTCCCAAGTATGAGAAAAGACGATTCTTTGCGACCTGCTCCTGAAGCTCGGTGATGACTGTCATATCCGGCACGGTCACATCGGGGATTTTCAGGATCGTCGGCAAGGTCAGCGCCTTCAAGTCTTTTTCGGTTTTACAGCCTGCGTCAAAGAGCTTTGCCAGCACCTTCATTTTCTGCTGCAAGCCCTGTTCGGCTGCTGTTTTCTTTACTGTTGCCATTGCGGTATCCTCCTTATCGTTCATAGTCTTTGTTGCGGCTTGGTTTCGCCTTTGTTTTTCCATCAAAGTCCGCTTTCCCGACTTCGCCGCGCCATTCAAACATCTCTTTTTCGCCCGGACAGTAGAGTTTCCCGTTGTCCACGCAAATGAAAAGGTCGCAGTTTTTTATGCTCGACCTTTCATAGAACGCCGAATGGTCATAGTAGCTTTTGTCCCCGGCATTGGGTTTGTCCGTTAGTCCGAGGTCGTTATCTCTTGCCGTGTGCCTTGAAATGAAGTCCAGAGTGTCCTCCGCTTTTGTAAACAGGCGATAGGGGCAGAAATGCTTGCCGCCGTATTCGAAGATCAGCTTATTGCCCTGAATGTGTTTGAGTACGGTCGCCTTATTGACCGCCCAGTGCGGCATACATTCCGTTTTTACTTCACCCATCACATCCATTCGCTCATACCGGGTCGGTTTCCCGTCATAGAGATTCGTGCAAAAAACAGCGCTGCCACGGCTGTTTGCCGAAGCGCCGAAGCCTCCCGTTACGAGATAAAGCTGCCGGTCGGCTCGCCGGTATTCCGGCTTGAGAGCAGCGGGGTTGATAGCGATGACCTTTCCGTTGATGTCATTTTTGTAGTGGTCGGGGATACAGTCCGCTTCGGCAATAACCGTCACGGGAATATCCAGCTTCTCAACCTCTGACCGAAACAGTTCAGCGTCCCTCTTGATGCGCTCCGCAAAGAACAGCGCCGCATCAATATAATCGTCGCCAACGGCACATTCGGAGTATCGCTGAAAGATGTCGTTGCGCTCCCCATAGCAGCACAGGAAGCGTTCACCGTTCTTGTCCTGCTCGTTTTCAGCAAGGATGATTTCACGGGAGCCGATATTCACGGCACACAGGACGGTGTAATCGCCCACCATACGCTTTTCACTTTTCATAACCGCCACCTCAAAGAATATTGATGACGATAACAACGCCGCCGTCACTCTCCCTGACTTCCTTTCGGGACAGTTCGGGGAAAAGAGACTGCACACGCTGCCTTGCCCTGCGGATGGACTCAAAGCACGGCAGTCCGTAGAATTTGTAGTTGTATGCCAAGTCCCCCAGCGGCAGCTCGCCGGCACGGAGATCATCGGCATAGCGGTTGTAGTAGCGGTAATACAGCTTCATATCCTCATACCGTGTTTCCGGCGAATCCCGCAGGATCTGAAGCACTTTGTTTTCAACGGTATTGATTCGGTTCATTTTCTCCCTCCTTCTGGTAGTAGAAAAGGGGCGGAGTTTATCGCTCCGCCCCATAGGTGATTGGCTCACTTCTTGTTTTTCTTTCTGACCTGCAAGAAGATAAAGCCGCCGATGATAAAGGCTACCAGTACGATAGCCACGATGGTTTTAGGTTCCATTAGTTACGATCCTCCTTTTTCTTTTTCTTGAAGCCGATAACGCCGCACACAGCGATGCCCACTGCGGACAGTCCTGCAAGGGTATAGAGCAGCGGCAAATTGGTTGTGTCGCCGGTCTTGGGCGTATCACGCAGGACATTGTGCATCTCCACAATGGTAGTGGAGCCGATCTTGACCGTTGCCTTCTTATCAGCAGGGATAACATACATCGAAGAAGCCGAGTTGCTTACCTCAGAAATGGTGTAGTCCCCGATGCGAAGCCCGTCAATGAAGATCTCACCCTTGTCGTTGGTTTCAAGGATATTGTCATAGCCATTTGCTCCGGTAATTCGGAAAGCGAAGCCCTTGACCTTGCCGTCAGAGGAGGTTTTAACAATCTTCAGGTTGCCACGCATCGCATCATTGATGAAGCCGACGCCTGCCTTGTTCTCCACCTCGCAGGTTTTTCCGTCCGTGTCGATCATCACTTCATACACGCCGGTATCAAGGACAAACCCCTCCGGCGCTTTGGTTTCCTTGACGAAGTAGCGACCGTAGAACAAGTCGTTCATACTGTAATCGCCCTTTTCCTTTTCGGTCAGTGTGCCGAGCAGTTCATCACCGTCGTCCAGCTTGCCGTTTGCGTTACTGTCCTTATAGACCTCAAAGGTCGCTCCGGTCAGTTTATTGTCAGGATATTCGGAATCCACCTTGGTCAGATGGATGTTTCCACGGACATACCTGTTGACGATCTTGATCTCCACGACCTGACCGTCTGCGCCGATGGTCACGGGATAGATGGTATCGTCCAGCACGAAGCCGGCGGGCTGTTCGATTTCACGGACATACCAAGTGCCGTAAGGGATGCTCTCAAAAGAAAAACTACCATCTTCAGCAGAAGTGGCAGTCATCAGAGCGTTTTCCTTTGTAAACTCGCCGTCATCCGTGCGGAACAGTCCGATCAGCGCACCGCCGAGGGAATCGCCGTTTTCATCGACCTTCTTACCGGAAACAGAACCGTAAATCAGATCATTTTCGATTGCCTTGCCGTCGTTAGCGGCAATCTTTACAACTGCCGTATCCTGACCGGCATACCCAAAGGTTACGGGATACTTGGTATCGGACAGCATATAGTGGCTGTCGGTAGCAAGCTCCTGCACATAGTAGTTTCCAAAAGGAAGGTCGGTCTTAACTGTTGCCGTTCCGTCCTCATTCAGAGAGATGATCTCAACAAGACCGTCTGCGGGAATGGAAGTGCCGCTGGCAGATACGATTTCCTCGGCGGCGAACAGCCCAAAGGAAATGTTCTTCATTTCACCGTTTGTGCCAATGCCGAAGTGCTCATTCTGCTCGATGGACTTTACAAGGCTGATTTCCACCTTCTGACGCTCGTTCTCGAACGAAGTCGCCGTTTCTGTTACGGCAACATTCTGACCGGCGTAGACAAGCCCAACGGAATGGGGTTCGGGATTGAGCACCATCCCGTGGGGTGCTGTGATCTCTCGCACCTCATATTTGCCGAGATAGAGTTCCCGGCTGGTAGCGACACCGTTTTCGTCGGTAGTTACGGTGTCCACGACCTCGCCCTTCTGATTTCGGACAGTGCCGTCCGGCGTGATAATATCCTCTGCGGCGACGATCTCATAGATCGCACCGGGAAGTCCACGCTTTTCATACTGCGGCTGATAAACGGTGGGCAGCTCCTTGCCGCTTTCATCCACGCCGCCGCTGACGGAAACACCAAAGAACACCTCGCCGGTCTTTTCCACCGTGATGGTGCCTTTCTGTGCCATATTGGGTTTCTCTACTTTGACCACTGTAACCCCGCTTTCCTCGCTTGCATTATCCTCCGTGACATCAAAGTACACGGGTGTATCGTCCAGCACATAGCCATAAGGAGCCTGCACCTCGACGATGGAATATCCCTTACCAAAGGGTAGCTTTTCCGGCGTGACCAGCGATCCCTCGGCATCGGTATAGAACACATCAATGGTGGTTGGCGTGGGGTAAGTGAAAGTCATCGTCACGAGATTGCCGTTCGGGTCGTAAATTTGGAAGCCTGCACCGGCATACGGAATGGTCTTTCCGGTTTCGGCATCCTGCTTCACGATCTTGATGAAGCTGTTGAAGGGAGCGTTGTTGAGGAGATAGCGGTAGGTCGCCCCGTTCTGGGAGATGAACACATCAAAGTCGGGCATCCGCTCGCTGCCTTCCCAGCCGGACACCTGATGGACGGTGTAGATGCCGTAAGGCATATCCTTGGTCTGGGCAAAGCCGTTTTCATCACAGGTGAGATAATCACGCTCGGTGTCCTCGGCAACCTCGTAGCTGCCTGCGGCTTTCAGGTACACGGCAAACTCTGCGCCGCTTTCGGGCGTTTCAATCTGCGTATCACCGTTATCGGTGTGCTTGATGATGGCAATATTGCCCTTTGCGACCTGCTCGGTCACATCATTTGCCGTTTGATTATGCTCCACGGTATAAAGCTGCGGCTCTGCACCGACCTTATGAACGGTGGAATCAAGCAGATAGCCCTCAGACGGGGTGATCTCCCGCACCGTCCAGTCATCGTCACAGACATATTCCTTGCTTACAAACTGGCCGTTCTGATCGGTGGTGTAGGTGTCCACAAGGGTTTCGCCCTTGTAAATGCCGTAGACCGCACCGGCAAGAGAAGCATCACCCTGCGCCGTGCCGGTTTCGACATCGCTCTTGGTGACGGTCACGGAAAACTTCTTCAAAATATTGAGGAAGCTACGGTTCGTGACCTCGTTCCAGTTGATAGGCGCAGACTGCGCTTCGGGAACAACATAGCGAACGGCAGTGTCCACTTCCTCCACGGTATAAGGTGTGGAACCGGAAATGAGGACATCTTCAAAGGTCGCCACGCCGTTTGCATCGGTTGCGGCATACTCGTCCACGGCAATGCCGGAGAGTGAAGTGCCGTAAAGATGGAAGGTCACGCCCTCGTTGAGATTGTCCTCCGAGGACTTCATGATCTGCAAATCTCCACGCTTGAGCTTGTTGTTGAAGGTCACAGTGGAAACCTGACCGGAAACGACCGTCACACGCCGGGACTCCTGCGGCTCATACTTGTCGTAGTCCATTTCGGTCACGGTGTAGACACCGGGCATCAGGTTGTCGATCTGAATTTCACCCTTGGCGTTGGTCTTGACGGTCTGATTGCCCCCGTTGCCGGTGACGGTAAAGGTGAGGTTATCTACCTTGCCATCCTCAGAGGTCTTGACGATCTTGGCAGAGCCATAGCTGACCTTCAGATTGAGAAATGCCTGCACCGGGTCCATAACGGTTGCGGCATAAGTTATTACATCCTGCATCGTGCCGTCAGGCCCATAGTGGCCGTCGCTCCAAACCACAACGCCCTTGCGGATGTTGTTCTTGGATGCAGAAATGGTCACAGGCTCGGCAGGCGCAGTTTTAGCGGTAATGGTCAACACATTGCCGCTGGTGGAAAAAGTCACATCGGACAGTTTGTTGGTGAAGCTGTAATCTGCCACCACATTGTTGCTGTCGGTCAGGGTTGCCGTGTATTTGCTCCCGTCCCATTTCAGCTCTACGGTCTGCGCCTTGCCGGGAGTTTTGCTCATAAAGCTGGGGATAACGGTATGGCTTTTCACGCTGGCCTCGATGCTGTCGTAATAGGCCAAGAAGCGACTGTACAGCGGGTGGGAGGTGCGATAGATTGACTTGACTGCATCGCAACTGCCCGGATCGACGTGATTGAAGTTGGCGTCACGCTCGCCGACCACGGTTTCCCACACAAGAACCTGCGTAGCCATCATATGTGCCATCTTGTCCGCATCGGCTGCGTTCTGAGAACGCCAGTCAAGGGACAGGTTGCCCTGATAGCCATACTGCATAATTCTGCCCAGTAGCGTCTTGATGGTATCTGCGTCAATCGTGCTGTTGTAATCAGATGGATAGTTCTTCCAATAATCCTCGCCGTATCTTGTATAGGCTTTCTCCAGCAGACGGGGAACACCTGGCTCGATGCAGTAGCAGGCAGGGCCATCGAAGGAACCGATAGTGTGCAGCGTGGTCATCCAAGTTTCACCGCCTGAATACCAGCCGTTCATATAGTGCAGCTCATCGTGTCCCCAACTGCCGTTGTAGTCAAGGTTTGCGTCCCCGCTGCGGGGGAATCCGATGGAATAGGATTTTGCCACTTCACCGGATGAGGAAGCGGCAAAGGCGGTTACGCCACCGCCAAGAATCGTGGTGAAGCATACGAGCATTGCCAAAAGCCCGCAAATGCCTCGTTTGAAATGCTTTTTCATTGACTTGCCTCCTTGTAGGTATGAAAAAAGCACCGCATTGCTGCGATGCTGATTTCAAAGTGTTTTGTTTTAGGCGTATCCGATGTAGATACGATAGCTGTTTGCGGAAACGGACTCATACCAAATCCAGACATCGGTAATGTCCCCGTCTGCCGCATAACGGTTGAGCCGGGACTGAATGTCCCGTTCCAGATAGATGCAGCCGGAATCTGCGTCGATGGGATTATCCCAGCAGTAAATCGCCCCGCTGTTCAGCGTCAGACCGACGCTTTCGGCATAGCTCTTGGCAAAGCTGATCCAATAGCCGATGTCAAACGCCGGTTCGGTGGGTTCTTGCGTGGGCGCTTCGGTGGGCTGCGGCTGTTCTGTCGGTTTGGGTGCTTCCGTTGCCGGTGGTGCAGGTGGTTCTGTTTCGGGCGGTGCAGTCGGAACAGTTGTTTCCGGCTGGCATTCGGGTGTATCGGATTTTGGGGGCGGTTCGCTGGGCTGTGTCGGCGGCGTAGTGCCGCTTTCACGCTGTGCAGGAACCGTTTCGGTTTGCGTGTTCCGTTCCGTTACGCTGGCCGTGGCCTCTGCTGTGGGTTCGGACTCCTTCTGTGCTGTGCCTTGGGGCTTCTCAACCTCCGTTTTCTCTGTTGTCTGCGCCGGTTTCGCTTGGCCGGGAACTTCTTTACTTTCCAAAGAAGAAACAGGGGCAGGCTCTTTGGTGATTGGCGAGGTGTTGCTGCACCCCGTGGTCAGGCACAAAAGACCGACGAGAAAAAGAACTGCGATTTTGGCTTTCATACGCTTCACTCCCTTCGTCAACATTCTACCCGATGAGAACCGTTCCGACAAAGATGCGTTTTGAAGCGCAACTTTTCATCATACCGCCAAAACGCAGTTTTCCGAATTGTGCGAACTCCGTTTGCTCTTAGATAGATTTAACTTAGAGAGATTAAGATAAATCAGGAGATAGTTTATTTCGGATAGTCTGGTAGTTCTCAGGGGTTGGAGTGTGAGGAAGGGGTCAGCAGGAAACATACTCCGTGTACCTATCGGCTGTCACGCTCTGCCCGCTGGCGCAGGAAACGGCTGTAATGCTCCAGTGCTTTGACCACATAATCCTCCGTTTGGCTTACGGGGATATTCTTCGGGATCAGACTTCGCACCTTGTCCCCACGCAGGACGATCTTCTCCCGCTGGTTTGGTTTCTCCTCGCCCATAATAGCGGACACCACCTCCGGCGTGAGTTTTCCATCTGTGAAGAACTTCCGCATACGAATGGTCTGATCGTGAGACGGGGTGCATTGGTTCAGGTCGATTTCATCAACCACCGCCCGCTGACTGTCCTCGTCCAAATAGGAAAGCTCCACCGCAGGACGCATTTTAATTTTGCCTTCGTCCACAAGGTCGAGCAGTTCAGGCACAAGACTTGTCAGACGGATATAGCGTTTGATTTGCGAGGTACTGTCACCTGTTTCAGATGACAGCTCAATGTTTGAGCGTTCTCCTGACAACTTCGGTCCCACTGGGTCCGAAGTTAAATCTGTGCGTTTTCCTTGACGGCTCATAGCTTCCAGCCGCATTTTATAGGCAAACGCCTTTTCCGAGGGAAGTATCTGCGACCGCTGGTAATTGCTCTCCACCATAAGGACGGTGGCGGCGTCACGGTCAAGGTCTACGACCTCGCAGCGAAGTGCTTCAAATCCGGCAAGTTCACAAGCTCGTTTTCGCCTGTGACCGGAAATCAGCTCGTATCTGCCGTCCTCTTTCTGACGGACGGTAGCCGGAGTAATGACTCCTCGCTCCTTGACGCTCTCCACAAGCTGTATCATATCCTCGTCGTCCCGCATCTTAAATGGGTGGTTTGGAAAATCGTCGATCAGCTCAAGGGGAATATCTCGGATTTTACTGAGCTTGGCATCGTCCCGAAGCTCCTGTGTAGAAAACAGGTCATCGAGCGTCGGCAGAGTGAAGTCGCTCTTTCTTCCTGCCATCTGCGGACACCTCCTTTGCGAACTCAGCATAAGCCTTTGCAACAGGACTGCTCGGCTCATACTTGTAGATGCTTACGCCCTTGGAAGCAACCTCTGCGGCTTTCACTGCCATAGGAATGGAGGAACGGTATATCTTAATAACGCTCCCAAAGTTCTTTCGCAGTGCGTCTGCCGTGCTTTTGGCAAGGTTGGTGCGGTTATCTACGATGTTCAATAGGATACCGTCGATTCGCAAGCTCGGATTGATGTACTGCCTGACCTTTCCTATGGTCTGCATCAGTTGAGTCATTCCCTTGGCGGGAAGATACTGCGCCTGCACAGGAATGATGACACTATCTGCCGCCGCCAAAGCATTCAGAGTGACCATACCGAGCGAAGGCATACAATCGATCAGTACATAGTCATAATTGTCTTTAACCTTGCTCAGGTAACTTCTCAGAATGGTTTCACGGCTCATTGCGGTAACAAGCATCATTTCCATAGCGGACAGCTCGATGTTAGCGGGAAGCAGATCGACATTTTCCTCGTGGTGCAGAATACCACTTTGCGGGTCTGTAAGATCGTCACGGATAACCCCGGATAGCTTATCGGTAATGGTCGTCGTAAGACTGTCATTATCTCGCCATCCAAGGCAAGTCGTGAGATCGCCCTGCGGGTCAGCATCTACAAGGAGTACCTTCTTGCCAAGCCGTGCAAGTCCAACACCCAAGTTGACCGTTGTGGTCGTTTTGCCTGTACCACCCTTCTGATTGCAGATTGCAATCGTTTTGCAGTTTGGCATTTGTGTTTTGTCTCCCTTCAAAGATTCATAGCCGAATATCGACTATGTACTCCAACTGCAAATGCTTTCGCATACCGATTGCGGTTGGCTTAAAAAGCAATATTTGTCCTCGACGCCCTTGCTTGGCTCGGTAGCCTGTGGGAAGCATTAAGGTTGCCGTGTGTTTCACAGCAGCATAGGAGTCTCACCTCTGCCGGGTTCTCCGCCAGCTCCGTAGAGAAGTATCATTATGATCCTGAATGTCATCGCCGCCACGGTTACAATCCGTGTTTTGGGTCGGAGGTTTCTCGCTCACTAAGAAAAGATCATGGCGTACCCAACCCTTGGGCTATCTTCAGGAAGGAATGTCCTTAATGCCTGATATTTGATTTTCAAGAAACAACGAAGGCGCTTTCTTCTTCGGAGAAGAACCCCTTCACTTGTTACTAAAAAGGGTGGGGGTTTGGTGACCCTCAAACTTGAAAAAATTTTTCTTTTTTTATTTGCCGGGTATATAAAAGAAAAAGCCGACTATCTTCCGAAAGGTTGAAGATAGCCGACTACTGTGAGTATAAGTCTTAAACATATTTAATTTTGAGTTTCTTCAGCTTGGCGTTTCCTGTCTTGTATAAGAGGTCATCAACAGCATCGGTATATCTGCCTTGCAGGAGCAGAGCATTTTTCAAGTCAACCAAGCTTCTTACCAGTAAGGAGAGTTCAGAAGCTGTGAGGTACAGGTGGTATTTTTCGGATTTCATCAAGATCCCCTCCTGCGTAAAGACTACATTATGCTCGATGAAATCTCAAATATGCGAAGTCTCTTTCCTTGCCGGAATGAAATTTGACTCAAAGCACCCACCTGCTCGATTAGCAGGATTTCAGCGGCGTTTTTTCGACAAATTAGCAGGAGGGGCGTTTTGATTAGCAGAATTCAAAAAACCTTGCTAATTTGATTAGCAGAAAAACCTCAAACTGCTGTCCCGAAAACGCAGGAAGGAGCATTAAAAAGCGATTAGCAGAAACGCCTTCCTGCTAATTTTCTGCTAATCAAAAGGCGATAGGTCAAGAATAAGAAAAGCCGAAAACCCTGTAAAATCAAGGGGTTTTCGGCATTGATTTTGGCACCCCAAGGAGGATTCGAACCTCTGACCTTCCGCTTAGGAGGCGGACGCTCTATCCGGCTGAGCTATTGGGGCGTATATGAAATTGAACTGTGGACCTATCGCCTTTGGCTCAAAGGTGGGCGATTTGTCGTGACCTTAGGAGGCGGACCCTCTATCCTGCTGAGGTACAAGCGCATATTTAATTTATGAGGCAATTACCCATCTATTGGGGAACACTTTTAGGTTCTCTTAGGAGCGTGACCTCTATCCAACTGAGTTGCTGAGACGTGTTAAATTGGGGTCATAAAGTGTACTGTGTTATTGTACCGCACGGCGGCGCATTTGTCAATCATATTGGATTTTCGCGCACTGAAATATACACAGAAAAAGCTTTGAAACCCCATGCAAATTTTCCGCAAAAGGTAAGGCTCTGGGTGGCTTTTGCCTTGACGCTTTTCGCTTTTTCGTCTATACTGATATATGTATGAAAACTTATGGAAACCAAACACCGCGGGCATCGGGAAATGTGCCTGCACGGAAAAAACAAAGGATTAAGGAGCCCGATACATGGTTTTTGCCGATTTGTTCTTTATCTATGTCTTTTTGCCACTGTGCCTCATCTGTTACGGCCTCGCCAAAAAGCTCAGCACCAAAAACATCGTGCTGATTGTCTTTTCACTCATCTTTTACGCTTGGGGCGAGCCGCTTTGGATTTTGCTTTTGCTGTTCAGTTCATTCTTTAACTGGTTCATCGGCATATTGATCGGCAAATTTCGGGATACCCCGCGCGCAAAGTTAGCCGTTGGCGGCGGTATTTTGGTAGATATTCTGCTTTTGCTCATCTTTAAGTACAGCGCGTTCATTGTAGAAAACCTGAACGCTGTTTCGGGCGCGGCCATTCCCGTGCCGCAGATCACGCTGCCCATCGGTATCAGCTTCTACACGTTTCAGGCTATCTCCTACATTTTGGACTGCTACTGGGAAACGGTAGACGTGCAGCCGAAATACCACAAATTTCTTTTGTACCTGTCCCTCTTCCCGCAGCTCATCGCCGGCCCGATCGTGCGGTACAGCGTTGTGGAGCAGGAGATCGACAACCGCTCCGTCAACGCGACCGACCTATGCGAAGGTGCGCTGCGCGTGATTCTCGGCCTTGCGAAAAAGGTCATCATCGCGAACAATTTGTGGTCCATCGTCAACACGTTCTTTGGCAAGGACATCACGGGACTTTCCGTGCTCGGCACATGGTACACCATCATCGTGTATTCGCTGTATGTTTACTTTGACTTCAGCGGTTATTCCGATATTGCCATCGGCCTCGGCCGCATGTTTGGCTTCCGCTTTGACGAAAACTTCCGCCATCCGTTCGCCTGCACCACCATTGCGGAGTTCTGGCAGCGCTGGCACATCTCCCTCGGCTCCTTCTTCCGCGACTACCTTTTGTACGTGCCGTTTTTCGGCAAGCCGCGCAAGTATTTCGGCCTGTTCCTTGTTTGGTTCTGCACCGGTCTTTGGCACGGTGCCGCATGGAACTTCATTTTATGGGGCCTTTACTACGGCTGCTTCATGCTGTTCGAGCAGAAAATGGGCAAAAAGCGCATGAAAAAATGGCCGATCGTGTGGAAGCATGTGTATACGAAGCTTGTCATCATCCTCGGCTTCGGCATCTTCTATTTTGAAGATCTCGGCCAGCTTAGTCAGTTTTTCCTCAATATCACGGGCATCAGCATGATTGCGAACAGCGCGCCGTTTACGGACCCCATGACGTTCTCCTCCCTGCGCAACAATATCTTTCTCATTTTGTTCGCGATTCTCGTCAGCCTGCCGGTATTGCCGAAGATCAAGAGTTATTTTCTCGAGAGCAAAAACGATACCGTTTATACCATCGGCCGCGTCGGCTCCGTTGCGGTCTGTATGGTGTTGCTCGCCGTCGTGAGTGTTCTGCTCGTTGATACCACGAACAACGTGTTCCTGTATTTCAGATTCTAAGGGGAGGTGCTCATTGACATGAACGATTTTAAAGACCTTGACCTTGATTATTTTGCTCCCCGCAAGCCCGCCGAACCGGAAGCGAAGCCGGAGAAAACCGAAGTCGGAGATGCGCCGACTGCGGATGAAAGCGCCGAACCCGCAGAGCGCCGCCGCAAGCCGAAACCGAGCCGCCGCGAGCTTTTGAACATGCGGCTTTCCGTTTTATCCGTCGGCGTTATGGTCATTCTTTTCGCCCTGATGACGCTGTATCTGCTCCTTTTCCCGCGCTCCACCGTCTCACAGATTGAAAACCGAAACCTTGCGGAATTCCCGAAATTCTCTTTTGCATCGTATTTTTCCGGCTCGTTTACGGCGGACGTCGCCACATGGTTTGACGATACCGTGCCGAACCACGACGGCTTTAAGAATATGAGCAACTCCATTAAGAACCTGTTTGGTATGAAGATGTTCGCTTCAACGGTCAGCACCGCAAAGCCCGAGACGGACAGCACAGATAACACCGATACTTCTGCCGCAAACGGTGACACCCAGACGACCACACCCGCAAACGGCACCGTGCCAAACAATACGAATCTGCTGCAATACGCCGCAGGGCGTGTGTTCCCGGCCGTGAGCGCTGCGGATGAAAAAATGGGCCGCGATTTCAGCACCGAGGATAACAGCACACTGGAATGGGTGAACAACCTGCTTGTTGTAAACTGGGATAATCACTGGCGCTGCATGGAGGCCTTCGGCGGCGGTGGCGGCACCGCTTACGCCGATGCACTCAACGACCTGCAAAGCAAGGTCGGCAGCGGTGTGACCATTTGGTCTATGCCCGCACCCACCGCTTCCGCCATCTACACCCCGAAAAACGGCATTGATTATGTTGGCGACCAGAAAGAATGCTTTGACGGCGTTGCCGAAAAGCTGAATGCCGGCATTCAGTCCGTAAACGTTGTGGACGTAATGAAAAAGCATGCGGAAGAAGATATTTACCTGCGCACCGACCACCACTGGCAGGCACGCGGCGCTTACTATGCCGCCCGCACGTTTGCCGAGGCCGCAGGCGTGCCGTTCGCAGACCTTTCCACCTACACGGAGGAATCCATTCCGGGCTATGTGGGCACCATGTACGGCTTCTCGCAGGATACGCGTATTTTAAACGACCCGGACGACTTCCACTACTTCGTGCCGGCCTCAAACTACGTGGCTTCCTACTACGATACTTCTTTTAACTACCAGTACGAAGACGACCTCTTTGCCGATGTGGACACCGCAAACGCGTACCTGAAGTTCCTCGGCGGCGACTCCTGCATCGTAAAAGTCGATACGCAGATGAAGAACGGCCGCAAGCTGCTCGTCATTAAGGACAGCTTCGGTAACGCGGAGATTCCGTTCTACACGAATTCCTTTGAGCAGATCTACGTTGCCGACATGCGCTATTTGGAGTGCAACCTCGTCAACTTCATCAAAGATATGGGCATCACGGATGTGCTCTTTACGATGTCCGCATACTCCGTTGTGGGCGATAACGCCGACAACATTCAGAACCTCATCGCGCAGAACGCCGGTGAGACCATCACCGATTCGCACATTGTCCCGTCTGTTACGCCGAAAACGGTCATGCCGACCGCGACAAGTGCACCAACGACGACTTCCGGCACGGATACGGCCGCTAACACCACCTCGACCGGTACAGATGATACCTCTTCCGCAAAAGAATAACAAAGGAGAGCCTATGAAAGAACTGGAATATCCCTTTGACGCCGCTTATATCATCAAAAAGCGCAAATCTTTAAAGAAAGCACTGCTCGCAGACGGCACTTCGCGCATCAGAAAGAAGATTGCCGTGTTCGGCGGCTCCACCACAAGCGACATTGTAAAAACGCTGGAGCTTTTCCTCTTAGACGCCGGTATTGAGCCGGAATTTTACGAATCCGAATACGCGCAGTATTTTCAGGACGCCATGTTCCCGGATGAAACGCTTTTAAGCTTCAAGCCGGACATTGTGTTCATCCACACCACGAATCGCAACGTGACGGACTGGCCCGAGATGACCGACACCACGGAGCAGATAGACGAAAAGCTGCACACGGAAATAAACCGTTTCACGGCGATGTGGAAAAGCATTGCGGAAAAGTTTCACTGCCCCATCATTCAAAATAACTTTGAAATGCCGCTTTACCGCCTGCTCGGCAGCCGCGACGCGTGGGACATCCACGGCCGCACGAATTTCCTCACGCGCTTAAACGAAGCTTTTTACGCCTACGCACGCGAAAATGAGAGCTTTTATATTCACGACCTCAACTTTGTTTCTGCCGATTACGGCCTGAAAGAATGGTCGAACCCGCTGTTCTGGAACATGTACAAATACGCCATGTGCTTTGAGGCGATCCCGTCCTTTGCGTTCAGTGTTTCGCACATTATCAAGTCGATTTTCGGCAAGAATAAAAAGGCGCTTGCCCTTGACCTCGATAACACCCTGTGGGGCGGCGTTGTGGGCGACGACGGCGTAGACGGCATCGAGATCGGCCAGGAGACCGGCGTTTCGCAATCCTACTACGAGTTTCAGACATACGTAAAGCAGCTTAAAAGTCTCGGTATCGTGTTGACGGTCTGCTCTAAAAATGACCATGAAAACGCCATTGCGGGGTTAAACCACCCCGAAGGTGCACTGCGCCCGGACGATTTCGTCATCATTAAGGCAAATTGGGAAAACAAAGACCGCAACATTGCCGAGACCGCCGCAGAGCTGAACATTCTGCCGGATTCCATCGTTTTTGCGGACGATAACCCCGCCGAGCGCGAGATCGTGCGCACGCAGATCAAGGGCGCGGCCGTTCCGGACATGGACGGCGTGGAAAACTACATCACGACGATTGACCGCAGCGGCTTCTTTGAAGTGACAACCTTCAGCGAAGATGACTTGAAGCGCAACGAAATGTACAAGAAAAACGCCCTGCGCGCCGCGGAAATGGCGTCGTTCGGCGATTATAACGACTATTTAAAGAGCCTTGAGATGCACGCCGTCATCGATGATTTCATCCCGGTGTACCTTGCGCGCATCACACAGCTTACAAACAAGAGCAACCAGTTCAACGTGACCACCCGCCGCTATACGCCCGCCGAAATGGAAAGCGTATTTGAGGACGACGGCTATATCCGTCTGTACGGCAAGCTCATCGATAAATTCGGAGACAACGGCGTCGTTTCCATCGTCATCGGCAGAAAAAACGGCACGGCACTCGACATTGACCTATGGCTGATGAGCTGCCGCGTGTTAAAGCGCGATATGGAATTTGCCATGTTGGACCGCCTTGTGGAGCGCTGCCGCGAAGTGGGCGTAGAGACGATTAACGGCTACTACTACCCCACCGCAAAAAACAAGATGGTCAGCGACCTTTTCGGTCGCTTCGGCTTCACGAAGACTGAGGAGCACGAGGACGGCAGCACCGTGTGGCAGTTGCGCGTCGCGGACTATAAGCCGCAGAACCACGTGATCGAAGTGTTCGGCAACGACCACGCAGAAGCGTGATCCTCGCTAAATTAAGTATTAAATCAAATCACAGAAAGGAATTTTACCATGGACACAAGAGAAATTTTTGAAAGACTGGACCGCGTATTTCAGGATGTTTTTGACGATGACACCATTCACGTCACGCCGAAAACGACCGCAGACGACATTGAGGATTGGGACAGTCTGGAGCACATCACGCTGATCTCCGCTGTAGAGCGCGAGTTCCGCATGAAGTTCAAGATGGGCGAAATCTCCTCCATGAAGAACGTCGGCGAAATGGCTTCCATCATCGCAGCACGCGCAAAGGGCTGATCTTACCGCAAAAGAAAATGCCGCAGACAACCGGGTTTTCCCGTGTCTGCGGCATTTTTATATTTACGGTTATTTATAACGGTTCATGAAGTCGAGGTAATCGTCCTCCAGCGTGCGCTTCGGTTCTTCCTTACGCGGAGCGGTGTACGGGTCAGCCGTTTCCTGCTCGGCGGCACGGCGGCGCTGTTCCGCACGTCTGCGGCGCGCTTCGCGGCGCTTTTTGCGCACGCGCTGCCCGTGGATGTACACGATAAGCAGCAACACCGCAAAGACAATGACAAGCACCAAAACAAATTTCAAAATGCTGAAAATCACCGAGCCACCCTTAGGGCCGCTCGCTTCGGAGGATGCACTGCTTTCGGCCGCGGAAGATTCCGTACCGCCGGCGGTGGACTCTGCGCTGCTTGCAGTGCCCACAGCCGCCGAGTCTGTGGGGTTGCCGGATTTATACGTTTCCGCTGCCGCTGCCACGGCGTTAAAGAGCTTTAAAACACCGGCATCATATGCGCCGGTCTGAAAATCCGCTTCCAGATTATCGTGCAGCAAAGCGCTCAGCTCCGTGCCGGAGAACGCGCCGTGCAGGCCGTCACCGGCCACCGCCATATAGTCGCCGTCCGAAACAGAAAGGCCTATGATAAGCCCGTTTTTGCTGTCGCCGCCAAGCTTCCACGTGTCCATGACCTTTTTAAGGTAGGACACGCGGCCATCATAATCGGATTTTTCGCCGGGCAAAGTGTTCATGGTGAACACCGCAATCTGCACACCATACGTCGCATTGAGGTCAGCGTTTTTATCGTTGATTACCGTTTTCGTACTGGCGGAAATCACACTCGCTTCGTCATAGACATAAAGATCCGCGGGCTGCTCCGGCACTTCGGCGTCCGCTGCCGTCGCGCTTACGGTGCTGCCCGTGTCGCCTCCGTCTTCGGAAGACGAGGTGCTCGTGTCGCCGTTTCCGGCTTCATCCGCAAACGCATACAGGTTGCCGGTGGAAAACACCATCAAAACCACAAGGCATATCGCCGCAAAGCGTCCCATACCCGCTTTATATAGATTTTTCATCCAATCCCTGCCTTTCGGCAGCCCGGCTGTGCCCGGCCGCGTAAAATAATACCGCACAAAACCTGTTTCGTAGTTTTATGCGGTATCGGTTCTGTTGTACCTATTTTAAGAGAATTTTTCGCTGCTGTCAAGTAAAGCCAAGACTTTGCATCTTACGATCCTCTTAAGGTTATTTCAGCTCTACAATCGTCACGCCGCTTTCGCCCTCACCATATACGCCGAGGCGAAAGGATTTCACGGCCTTGTGGCGGCGCAAATGCTGCTGAATGCCGTTTCTCAGTATACCTGTACCTTTGCCGTGGATAATCGTCAGCATGTTGAGATTGTGCATCAAAGCGTGGTCGATAAACGCATCCACTTCCATGAGCGCTTCTTCCAAATTCATGCCGCGCACATCCACTTCATTGCGCGCCGGAGCGGAATCCATCTTCTTCGTCACGGTGCGGTGACCGCCTGCGGCTTTCTTCTTTTCCTTCGGCTTCTGGTCGGTCAGGCGCAGGTTTTTCAGCGGCACGCGCGTTTTGATGATGCCTACCTGCACCAAAATCTGGTCGCCGTTTTTCGGCACATCCAAAACGGTCGCAATCTTATCGATGTCGTAAATCAGTACCGTATCGCCGACCTGTAAGGGGCGCGGCAACACATAATCTTCGTCTATGCGGCGCTCGTGCACAGGGTCGCTGGCCTTTTCCATATCGCGGATGCCTGCCTTCAGGCGCGCTTTCTGCTCTGCGGTCAATAATTTCTGCTTGTTGCGGCGCAGGTCTTCGAGCTCGTCTAACAGGCTCTGGGCTTCGCGGCGCGTTTTCTGTACGAGCTCCGCCGCTTCCATTCTGGCGCGCTCAATTTCGTGCTTCGCGTCCTTTTCGGCGCGGTCGCGCAGCGCTTCAGCCTCTTTTTCCATGTTCTGCGCTTTCAAACGCAGCTGCTCGGCACTCTCACGCTCATCTTCCATTTTGCGGCGGCTCTCCTCCAAACGGGAGACGACCTCCTCAAACATAGTGCTTTCATCGGAAACGAGTTCCTTTGCGTGCTCTACGATATTCGCCGGCATACCGAGACGTGCGGAAATGGCAAATGCGTTGGAATGACCCGGTACGCCGATGAGCAGGCGATACGTCGGGCGCAGCGTCGCCACGTCAAATTCGCAGCAGGCGTTTTCAACGCCAACGGTTTGAATGGCATATGCCTTCAGCTCTGCGTAATGCGTTGTCGCCATCACGCGCGTGCCTTTGGTGCGCATGGCTTCGATGATGGAAATAGCAAGCGCGGCACCCTCGACCGGGTCGGTGCCCGCACCGAGCTCATCGATAAGGATGAGACTCTTGTCGTCCGCAATGTTGAGAATGCGGATGATATTCGTCATGTGCGCCGAGAACGTGGAGAGAGACTGCTCAATGCTCTGCTCATCGCCGATGTCCGCCAAAACGTGGTCAAAAATCGAAACTTCGCTGCCGTCCGCCGCGGGGATCATCAGGCCGCACATGGTCATCAGCGTCAAAAGGCCCGCCGTTTTCAGCGAGACGGTCTTGCCGCCGGTGTTCGGGCCGGTGACGATGAGGGCATCAAAATCACTGCCGAGGTACAGATCGGTCGGCACGACTTTATTTTTATCGATGAGCGGGTGGCGCGCCGATTTGATGGCGATGCGCCCCTCCTGATTGAGCTTCGGCACGGTCGCCTTCATTTTGTAGGCGAGCTGCCCTTTTGCGAAAATGAGATTCAGCTCCACCGCCGCGCGGTAGCTCTGGATGATGCCGTCCGCAAACTCGCCGATCTCACGGGAAAGCTCCGTCAAGATGCGGTCGATCTCGTCCTTTTCGTCCGAGCGCAACACGCGGATTTCGTTGTTCGCCTCCACAACGCCGATCGGCTCAATAAACACGGTGGCACCGCTGCCGGAGGAATCGTGAATGAGGCCCTTGACTTCATTGCGGAACTCCGCCTTAACCGGCACAACGTAGCGGCCGCCGCGTTGGGTGACAATGGCCTCCTGCAAATACTTTTGGTAGGTCTGCGAGCGGATCATTTTATCAAGCTGCTCGCGCACGCGCAGCGATGCCGCGCGGATCTTGCGACGGATAGCCGCCAAGGCGACGCTTGCGGTATCGGCAACTTCTTCCTCGCTGACGACGGTCATCGAGATGCGATCTTCGATAAACTTGTTCGGCTGCAAGGTCTCGAAGCGGTAATCGAGCGCCGTTTTGACGCTTTCGCTTTTTTTACGCCAATCCGAAACACTGCGGATGGCACGCAATGTCGCGGCAACAGACAATAATTCCGCCAGATTCAGCACGCCGCCCGCTTCTGCGCGACGCAGCGCATTCGTGACATTCGTCATGCCGTAAAACGACGGTGCGCCGTACTTTGCCATTAAAACAAACGCGTCGTCCGTTTCCTGCAAAAGGCGCTCCACGTGGCGGATGTCGGTATCCGGCTCAATTTTCTGCGCCAGCTCCGCCGCATCCGGACAAGTGGTTTCATTTGCAAGCTGAAGCAGAATTTTATCCAGCTCCAGCGCTTTATGATCTTTCAGCATTTTGTTCCTGCTTTCTTTTCGTACCCGGTTTTGCCGGGTCAATCTCCTCTGTTAATCCAAAAACGTTTTATAAAACTCCAAGGTCTTCGGTACGGTATGTAATGTATGGACAACGTAGCTTTCCGTTGCGGCGTTCAGAATTTTCAGCGCATCCTCCGGCAGCGAGAAGTTATAGAGCTTTTCAAAATCCACATACGCAATGTGTCGCATGGCGGTCAGCACGCCCGGCGGCAGCGCAACATACGGTTCATTCGCGCCGTGAAAGCACTTGTCGCACAGAATAATGCCCCTTTGCGGCAGAAAGAACATCGTTTCCGCCTCATACGCGGCGCAGTTTTCGCACGCAACTAAATTTGGCATATAGCCAGCCGACGAGAGCATACGCAGCTCTGTCACGGACTGCAACAGCCGTATCGGCCGCGTGCCCTTTGATAAAAAATGCAGGGAATTTAAGATGAGCCGCAGGTATTCCTCGGAATCCGTATCCTCCGGCACCATTAAGTACGCCAGCTCACAGAAATACTGCGCCAGCGAAAGCGCGGCGATGTCCCGCCGAATCCCGAAAAAGACCTCGATCGGCTCGGCATCGTCAATCATGTATTTTTCCCGCCCCTTAAAAATAGAAAGGCGGGAATAGCACAAAAGCTGCGTTGCGGCGCTTTTGCTGTCCTTTAAGTTTTTGGCGCGGCGGGCAAACGCACGCACCACGCCCGCGTCACGCGTCAGCACCGTGACAAGGCGGTCGCTCTCGCCCACCGTCTGCTCCCGAATGATGAGTCCCTGGGTCTTTACCTGCATCAAAGTCTCCTGCCGTAAAATCCACGTCGGCAAGCTCCCGGCGTGTAAGCTGCACGTAGCGGATGTAATCCTCCGCCTTGCCGCTTTTATAAAAGCTGTTCCACGCGGCATACGCCGCATTCTGCATCGGGGAATTTCGCATACAAACGCCTCCTAAACCGTATGGCTGTTTTTAGCTTCTGCGGTTTTTGCGGGTTTTATCCGTGGAAACGTCTGTCAATTTCTCAAAATGTGACCGTTTTCCCGAAAATCGCGGTTTATTGGTACTGGTCAAAATCGTGTTCGTTAAAGCCGAGCTTTGTGAGGATCTGCGGGCGCTGGCGCCAGTCCTCCTTCACCTTTACCCAAAGGCGCAGGTTGATCTTGCAGCCGAAAAAGCGCTCCATGTCTTCTCTCGCCTTCGAGCCGATTTTTTTCAGCATTGCGCCGCCCTTGCCGATAATGATGCCCTTGTGCGTGGCGCGTTCGCAATAGATTGTCGCATCGATCTCCGTCAGGTTGCCGAGGTCGCGCATGCTTTCCGTCACGACTGCGACGCCGTGCGGAATCTCTTTATCCGTAAAGCGCAGAATTTTCTCGCGCACGATTTCGGACGCAATGACGCGCTCCGGCTGGTCTGTGAGTGTATCTTCCGAGAAGAAGTGTCCGCCCGGCTCCGCCAGTGCGATGAGCTCCTCACGCAGCGCGTCCATGCCGTTGCCGTCCTGCGCGGAGACCGGCACCACAGCTTCAAAGTCGTAGAGCGCGGAGAGCTTCGCAATCTGCTCCATCAAAACGCTTTTGTCCTGCAAAAGGTCAATCTTATTGATGGCGAGCAGCGCCGGCACACCCAAATCTTTAAAGCGGTGCACAAGCTCTTCATCTGCTTTGGAGATTTTCGTATTTGCCTCCACGACGAGCAGGCAGGCGTCCACATCTGCGACGGACGAGGTAACGCTTTTCACCATGTAATCGCCGAGGGAGTTCTTCGGCTTGATGAGGCCCGGCGTATCGATGAACACCAGCTGCGTTTCGCCCTCTGTCCACACGCCCATAATGCGCGTGCGGGTGGTCTGCGGCTTATTGGAAACGATGGCAAGCTTCGTACCGAGCAGGCGGTTCAAAATAGAGGATTTGCCCACGTTCGGTCTGCCCACAATGGCGATAAACGCCGATTTTTCGTTCATGTAGTTTTCTGTATCCATAGTTTTCCCGGGGCACGCAGCCACGGTTTCCTTTCTGATAATTTATATCTATATCACTTTTTATGAAGCTTTTCCCGCACGCCGCATGGCCCTTTGAAAATGAAGAAAAAGGCCAAAATGAGCGACAGAATGGAAAGCACAAGGTAAAGCGGATTTGTGACGATTGTTATCAAAAGCGCTAAGATCGCTTCCGGCCGCCACAAAACGGCTATACCGACAAAAGCGGCAAAAACGGCGCACACAAGCACCGCTCCCGCCGCGATATCTTTTGTTTTGCCGATGAGCGGATTATAGCTTTTCTGCGCGTAATCACACAGCATCTCAATGGCGGTGTTGAACGCTTCCGCCGCGATAACCATCGCGATGGTCAAAAGCAGAACGCCGTATTCGCTGCGCGTTACGCCCAGAAAGGGCGAAAAAAACAAAACGTATACCGCCGCTGTAAGGTGTATACGCATGTTTCGCTCCGTTTTCACGGTATGGAAAAATCCGCGCGCGGCATCGCGAAAGCTGTCCGCCTGCGTGCGGGTCTTACCGTTTGTTTTCCAATCCGGCACCATGTTAAACGGTGTAGCTGGAAGTGCCCGGCAGGCCGAGCTGCGACATAACGTATTCTTCTTTTTCACGCATGCGCACGCGCTCCATGCCGCCGTTTTCGTGGTCATAGCCGAGCAGGTGCAGCATAGAATGCGCCGTCAGGTAGCCGATTTCGCGCTCTAAGCTGTGGCCGTAGCGCTTTGCCTGCGCCATTGCCATTTCCACAGAGAGTACAATGTCGCCGAGAATCTTCGCGCCGGTATCGTGGTTGATGTCATACACGCCGTTCTCACCCATGGGGAAAGAGAGCACGTCTGTTGCGGCATCTTTGTTGCGGTACTGCGCGTTTAGCTCGCGGATCTGCTCGTTGTCCACGAATGTCACGCTGATTTCAGCGGAATCCTCAAACTTCTCCATCCGCAGAACCGCGTGGCAACAGCGACGGATGAGCATGCGCACGCCGGTCGGCACTTTGACCGCTTTCTGGTTGTTTGTGATGATGACTCTGATTTTTTCCATATGCTAAAATCCTTTCGATAGGGGTTATTTTGCTGCGGACGCTTTTTCATACGCCCGAATGATATCCTGCACCAAGCGATGGCGCACAACGTCTTTTTCGGTAAAGCGGAAAACGGAAATGTCATCCACATTGCGCAGCACACGCATCGCATCCTTCAGGCCCGAGCGTCTGCCGTCCGGCAGATCAATCTGCGTGATGTCGCCTGTGATGACCATTTTGGAGTTGAAGCCGAGACGCGTCAGGAACATTTTCATCTGCTCGCAGGTGGTGTTCTGCGCCTCATCCAGAATGATAAAGCTGTCGTCGAGCGTTCTGCCGCGCATGTACGCAAGCGGCGCCACCTCAATGCTGCCGCGCTCCACAAGGCGGGCGTACGATTCCGCGCCGAGCATGTCGAACAGCGCATCGTAAAGCGGGCGCAGGTAGGGGTCTACCTTCTGTTGCAAATCACCGGGCAGAAAACCCAGCTTCTCGCCGGCTTCCACGGCAGGGCGCGTCAAGATGATGCGGTTCACCTGCTGCGCACGGAACGCCGTCACAGCCATGGCGACCGCAAGGTACGTTTTACCGGTGCCCGCAGGGCCGACGCCGATGGTGATGGTGTTATTGCGAATATTGTCGCAATAATTCTTCTGTCCCACCGTTTTGGGCTTTACGGGCTTGCCTTTCGCCGTGATGCAGATGCAGCCGTCCGTAAGCGGCGCCATCTGTGCTTCGCTGTCCTCCATGACCATGTCGATGCAGTAGCCGACGTTCTGGTCGTTTAGAACTTCGCCCTTTTCGACAAGCCGCAAAAGGCTTTCTGCCGCACGCACCGCACGCGAAACACCGGGTTCTTCTCCGATGACGTGGATCTGCGAATCGCGGCAGGAAAACGTTACACCGAATGCCTTTTCCAGTCGCTTTGCGTTCACGTCAAAGCTGCCGAAAAGCTCTGCCGCGTATTCTGCTTTGTTTACATGAATGCTTCTTTCCAAATCGTTCTCCTTTTGCCGCACAGCTTTGAAAAACCGTGCAGTCTAAAAAACCGAATTTCCTGTTTTATTATAGCATAAGTGTTCCCAATGTGGTTATGAAATTTTCAACGAAATTTAGCCGTTTCCCTGTACATTTCCGACAAATACCCCTATATTCTCCGAATTTTCAGGCTCTTCAGGCAGGGTGAGCGGCGCCTCCTGCGCAATGTTTTCAAGACATACACACCGGGACGTGACGTAAACCGCGCCGTCTTTTGTCTGATATGTGATGTTTTCCGTAAGCACACGCCCGTCTTCTCCAAGCGCAAGCTTTTGCAGCTGATGCAGATTTTCAAGCGCGCGGCGCTGCGCTTCTTCCTCCGTGAACGTAACGGGCACGGTCTCCTCTCCATATACGCGCACCGTTTCCACCCACAGCGGCAACGTGTGCCCCTGCAAAACGAACGGCGTGCGGGTGTATGCTGTCTGGCCTTTCGGCGCGCCGGAAAGCGAGAGCGGCACGCGCACACCCAAAATATACAGCGCGCGCTGTGTACCGAGATCCGTTTCGCGCACCGTTTCGGTATTAAGCGGACAGGATGCCGTGAATGTGCGCTGTGTCTCCGCCAGAATCTCCGCACGGGCGCGGGTGTAAAAACAGCGCACGGGGTTGTATTCCGGGTCATACGGGTCGCCCACCTGTGTGATGCCGGAAACGAGCACCTGCCCCGCGGCGCAGGCAGAACCGACTTTCACGAGCACCGTGCCGTTTTGCGCCGTGATAGAATGGATGAGCCCCGCGCGTGACGCGACGATGTCCCCCGTGCCGTCGTGCTCCGCGCCCTCCGCCTTTGTGACGGACGTGCGCAGCTCAAGCTGTACGGTGCAACCCTCCGTGTTGAACGATGCCCACGAAAGCTCCGGCAGCTCCTCCAAAAGCGCGACAGAGGCCAAAGCGGTATCGGTGCTTCGCGGCGCGCCGATATACACGCCAACGCGCTTTGCTGCCGCCAAAATTTCGCTTTCGGCATACGGAATATCTTCACCGGAGATCGTCATCTCCCAGTAAAAGCCGGAAAGGAACAGCATCAGCGCCACGCCGAGCGCCGTGCCAAGCAAAAGTCCCGGTCGGCGCAGCATGCGGCGGAACCGAAACGGGAAGCCGCTTTTCTCCACAAGCTTCACCCGCGCGTGCGTGCGTTGTTTGATCTTATGCAGCTTTTTGTAGTCCTTCGCATACAAGATGAAAAGCACGTCTTTCCCATCCTTTTGAAGTCGAATGGGGCGCAGACCCGTTTTCACCGCAATGTTCATAAACCGTGCCGTATCGCCCGAAACACGCGCCGTTGCCGTGCCGAGCACCCAATGCGTGATTTTCTTCATGCGAACCTCACCGCCTCAATATGTCCCGTGATCACCGCGCCGTCCTCTTCAAGACACAAAAGCCGTAGGCTTTGCCCCTCCACCCACACGGCGCGCCGCCCGCAGCGCAGGCCGATCTTTTCCGTTTCGTATTCGATTACGCCGTCACAACCCTCTAAAATAAGCTTCGCCGTGCCGAGAATCTCCGTGCGGATCGTGCCGTCCTGCATGGCATAGCGCAGCTTATCCGCAAGCTCACCCATGCGCCCACCCTCTTTCTTTTTGCTCCTCTATACGTATGTGCGGAAAAACACGCATATACTTTTTCAAAAGGAGGGTTCACCGTGTCGAAGCATACAGAACACATCGCTTTTTTCATTCGCCAAAAATTGCAGCTTCCGGCGCTTTATGTCCGCGCCGCCGCGCTTTTACTGCTCGCTTTGCTCCTGCTCAGGCACCGCACCGCTGCCGCCGCAGGCGTCGTCAGCGGCATCCACACATGCCTCGGCACGCTGATTCCCTCGCTGTTCCCGTTTATTTTACTCGCGTGCCTATGCACGAACAGCCGCGCGGCGCAGGTGCTGTTTCGCCCGCTTTCCCCCGTAATGCGTCATGTGTTCCGCCTACCCGCCTGCGCCGCCCCCGCCGTTTTGTTGGGGCTCACCGCAGGCTACCCTACCGGCGCGAAGATCACCGCAAATTTATACGCGGCCGGAAAGCTCACAAGGGAACAGGCGGCGCGGCTGTTATGCTTCTGTACCGCGCCGGGCTATGCGTTTGCGGCAGCCTATACGGGCGGTTTATTATTAAGAAGCGACCGCATCGGGCTGAATTTATTTTTTGCCTGCGCACTTGCGCCGCTCCTTTTAGGGCTTATTTTATCGCGCTTTGCCGAAAAACCCGAAAAAAGCCTAAAATCGCCAGAATCTGCTCCCGGCGGCATCGTCTCCGCTGTGCAGGACGGCATTAAGGCCACCGTTTCCCTTTGCGGGTTCGTCCTTGTGTTTTCCATGCTTTTGGCCGTTTTGCACGATGCCGGCATTTTTCAGTTTTTATGCGGGTCCCTCTCCCGCCTTGGGCTCACCGTGCCGCTTTCCGGCGCATTGCTGACGATGGGTCTGGAGATCACCGCCGGAGTCTCGCAGTGCGTATATTGGCACCTGCCGGTTTATTTTTTAGCGTTCGGGCTCGGCTTTTCCGGCGTTTGCATCCACTTGCAGATCTTCTCCTTTTTCCACAAAGCGGGGCTGCCGCTGTCGAAAACGAGATATGTTCTCGCACGCTTTTTAAACGGACTGCTTTCCGCTGCATTTTATTTGCTGCTTTCCTATTTTCTCCCGGCAAACACCTCGGTTGCCGTGGAAACCTCGCCCCTCAACACCGCGCCCATGGCGGGCAGCGCGGCATCATCCTTGGCGCTCATCGCGCTGTCTGTGTTCTTTCTTCTCACGTGTATTCTCCGCAGCGGAAAAACACCGTCGAAAATTTGTGGTGGAAATTCCACCGGGAAAATGCTACAATGAGAACAACTCTAAGAGCAACCTGAAAATCGGAGGCGACGAAAGTGTTCGGACGCAAAAAGAAAAAACAAACACCCGCTCTGTTTGGCAGCCGCATTGAGCCGGACTGCGCTTACTGCGCGTTTCATGCGGACGGTGTACAGAAAAAATGTCTTGCGGGGCAGCTCGGCGGAGAGCACTGCGCAAAATTTCAATATGACCCGCTGCGCCGCGAGCCGAAAAGCGAACGAAAGCTCGGGCAATACAGCGCCGAGGAATTCAAACTATGAAAACTTATCTTAAAGCGTTTCGTTTAAAGCGCTTTTTGCTGCTGCTTTTGCTGCCTGCGGCGTTCCTTTTGGATTTCGCTGCACGGCAGAGCGCAGATTTTGCCGAGTGGTATGCCGTGACGATCTACCCCGTGTACGCGCAGTTCTTTTCCGCCATTACGGAAGTCTTCCCGTTTTCTGTCGGCGAATTTTGTCTGATCGCGCTTGTCCTTTTCATTTTGGCGTATCTCATTCACGGCGTTTATAAACTCATTCGTCATAAAGAGGGCCGTTTTGCGTACTTTGTGCGGTTTTTGTCGGTTCCTGTTCTCATCGCCACGTGCATCGCGTTTTTGTGCGTAACGAACTACGGCACGAACCACCGCCGGTACAGCTTTGCCGCCGTCAGCGGACTTACCGTGCGGGAGTCCTCCGCCAAGGAGCTTTACGATGTGTGCGTGTATTTAATCAACGAAGCGAACACATTGCGCGAAAACCTGCCCGAAGACGAAAACGGTGTATTTCAGCTTTCAAACGATGTTTTTCTCGATGCAGACGAAGCAAAATCATCATTCAACAGCCTTCATGATACGTATTCCACGCTCTACACAAACGGCAAACCGAAACCCGTGCTGTTCTCGGAAGTGATGTCGTACCTTGACATCAGCGGCATTTACTGCCCGTTCACGTTTGAAGCGAACGTCAACGTCCACATGAACGACGTATTGATCCCCGTGACGATGTGCCACGAGCTTTCACACCTTTCCGGCTACATGCGCGAGGACGAAGCGAATTTCATCGCATTTTTGGCGTGCCTGCAAAGTGACGACCCGGGATTCCGTTACAGCGGTGTGTATTTGGCGTCCGTCCACGCGATGAATGCTTTGCTCACTGTGGACAGCGACCTGTGGAACCGGGCGGACGCTTTAAAAAGCGACGCACTGCGCCGCGACTTTCGGTCAAATAATGCGTACTGGAAGCAGTACGAAACGCCCGTTTCCGAGGTCTCCGACCGCGTGAACGACGCGTACTTAAAAGCCAACGGGCAGGAAAACGGCCTGCGCTCCTACGGCAGAATGGTCGATCTGCTTCTCGCCTACTACCGCGACGAGCTGCAATAGATATAGTTTTTTTGGGGGAGTTCTCTATGTGTGAAAAAATCATTGCGGCGTGTGGAAACGACTGCGCGGTATGTCCGCGCTACAACGTGCCGCCGTACACCAAAACCGCAGAAGAACTGCACCACACCGCTGAGCTGTGGTATAAAATCGGCTACCGCGACCACGTGGTGACAAACGAGGAGATTGCCTGTACCGGCTGCAAGGAAGAAAACTGGTGCCGTTATCGCCTTGTAAAATGCGTGAACGAAAAGCATATCGCACATTGCGGCCAGTGTGAAAACTACCCGTGCGACGTCATGAAAGCGTGCTTCACGGTGACAGGCTCGTTCATCTCCACCTGTAAAAAAGTCTGCACACCCGAGGATTTCGAGATATTGCGCAAAGCATTTTTCGAGAAAGAAAAGAACCTGACGCAAAATTAAGACGACAAAAGGCCTTTGCACCGTCCAAAACGGAGATGCAAAGGCCTTTTTATGTACGATTATTTATTCGCGTTCATCTCGCGGACTTCTCTTAAAATGTCCTCAAGGTCATATTTTTCGGGCGCTTTCGGCGCAGCAGGCTTTGCCTGCACTGTCTGTGCAGCCGGCTTCGGGGTATTTGCCGGGCGCTGCTGCACGGGCTTCGGCGCAGGTGCGGCGGGCTTTGCAGCTCTCGGTGCGGCGCTTTGCCGTGGCGCGCGATTCACTGAGGTCTGCACCGCAGCGCGGCGCACGTTCTGTGGCTGCATGGAGACCGGCGTTTCTGGCATGATGGGGCGTTCTGCGGTGTACTCCGCCGACACCGGCATCGCCGGCAGCTCGCCGGTGTCTTTATCCGGGTCAAAGGACGTGGGCATGCGGGGCTCTGCCTCACGGCGCGCCTGCATCTGCTCGCGGCGCATGCGCTCTTCTTCGCGTCTTCTGCGGTTGCGTCGTTCCTCCTGCTCAATCTCATCCAGCACCTCGGCGCGGTCCGCTTCGCCGCTGTCGCGGTTACGGCTTGCACGCTGCCACAAAATGATGCTGACAATTCCGCCGACGCCGAGCACGATGCACACCGCACCCGCAATGAACAGCGTGCGGCCGACGCCGTTATCGGCCTTCAGCTCATTAAAGAACGATTCCGCTCCGCTGCTGTCTTCGCCTGCGGTGTCGGTCGTGCCTTCCGTGGTGTCCACCGTTTCGGTGCTGTCTGTGGTATCGGCCGTATCGGCTTCATCCGCAAAGGTAAGCGGCGCACACAGCGCAGCGCCGAGTAAAACCGCCGCTAAAACAGCAAATATACGTTTAGAAAAAGTATTTCTCATAATCCATTTCCTCTTTCGTGATAACTTTTATGTGTCACGATTTTGAATTCATTTTTATTTAGTTTAGCATATTTTGCATGGTGTTTCAACGGCAAAATAAACAAACCCGCCGCTTCTCTGCACGGTTCATGCAGTCGAAACGGCGGGTGCTGTGTCTATTTATACTTCTTTAGAAATCGATCTTCTCTGCAATGTACGCTTCAAGCTCGTCAATCTTCACACGCTCCTGCTCCATGCTGTCACGGTCGCGGACGGTAACGCAGCCGTCATTTTCACTGTCAAAGTCATACGTGATGCAGAACGGCGTGCCGATCTCATCCTGGCGGCGATAGCGCTTGCCGATGGAACCCGTATCGTCAAAGTCAACAGAAAACTTCTTTGCGAGCGCATCGTAAACCTCGCCGGCCTTTTCGCTCAGCTTCTTGGAGAGCGGCAGAATCGCTGCCTTAAACGGTGCCAGTGCCGGGTGCAGACGCAGTACAACGCGCACGTCCGGTTTTTCTTCGGTGCCGAGGTTTTCTTCGTCGTAAGCGTCGCACAGGAACGCCAGCGCTACGCGGTCCGCGCCGAGAGACGGCTCGACGACATACGGCACGTAGCGGGTGTTCGTCTCCGGGTCGAAATAGGAGAGGTCCTTGCCGGAATGCTCCTGATGGCGGGTGAGGTCATAGTCCGTGCGGTCTGCAATGCCCCAAAGCTCGCCCCAGCCGAACGGGAACAGATACTCAATATCCGTCGTCGCCTTGGAGTAGAAGGAGAGCTCCTTCTGGCTGTGGTCGCGCAGGCGGATGTTCGCTTCGTCCAGACCGAGGTTCAAAAGCCAGTTTTTGCAGAAATCCTTCCAGTAGTAGAACCAGTCGAGGTCCGTGCCCGGCTTGCAGAAGAATTCGCATTCCATCTGCTCAAACTCGCGAATGCGGAAAATGAAGTTGCCCGGGGTAATCTCATTTCTGAAGCTCTTGCCCACCTGACAAACGCCGAACGGCACCTTCTTGCGCGTGGTGCGCTGAATGCTCGGGAAGTTGACAAAAATGCCCTGTGCAGTCTCCGGGCGGAGGTACAGCTGGCTCTTTGCGTCTTCCGTAACACCCTGGAACGTCTTGAACATCAGGTTGAACTGGCGGATATCCGTAAAGTTGTGGCCACCGCATTCCGGGCAGGCAATGTTGTTGTCGGCGATGAACTGCTGCATCTGCTCGTTCGTCCAGCCGTCTGCGGATTCGCCGGTGAAGTCTTCAATGAGCTTATCGGCACGGTGACGGGTCTTGCAGTCCTTGCAGTCCATCAGCGGGTCGGAGAAGCCGCCCACGTGGCCGGTTGCCACCCAGACTTCCGGGTTCATGAGGATTGCGGAATCCAGCGCCACGTTGTAGCGGCTCTCCTGCACGAACTTGCGTTTCCACGCGTTTTTTACGTTGTCCTTGAAAAGGCAGCCCAGCGGGCCGTAGTCCCAAGAGTTGGACAGACCGCCGTAAATTTCGGAGCCGGGGTATACGTAGCCTCTGTTTTTGCAGAGCGCCACGATTTTTTCCATGGTCTTTTCTTCGGGCTTCAGAACTTTCTTCATTTGTTAAACTCCTTTCGCGCCGCTGGCTGCTGCACGGCTTCGTGCAGCTGGATGCTGCGCTTGTGATTTATCAATCATACCACGTTTTTCAAAGATACACAACTACCGCGGCGGGATTTTATACGAAAAAGCGGCACTCCGCAGAGCACCGCCCGAAATTTCCGCTTGTTTAGATTTATTCGCCCTCGTCCGCGATGAGCTTTTTCATCTGCGGCAGACGGAACAGAACAACCGCCGCGATAACTGTAAAGATGAGCTCCGGCAGCATGTAAGTGCCGTTGTAGCAGAAGGAGTAAAGCCACGGATGGCCCACCCAGGAAGCGCCGAACGCCACAAACTCATCAAAGTTTGCAAAGATAATGGCGCCGGAAATGAAGTGGCACACAAAGCGCAGCGCAACAGCCAGCGCCGTGCCGCAGCAAATGCCTACATAACCCTTCTTGCGGAAAATACCCGCAATGCCGATAACCGTGTATGCCACGATGTAATCGAGCAAAATCGTGCCGATGAGAGCAGAAGGCGTCATGCCCCAGCCGAAGATGCCGTCCATCGTGATGCCGAACACAAGCTGAACGACGGATTCCACAAAGGAAGCCGCAAAGCCCCACTTAAGGCCGTACATGATGGAAATCATGGCGCAGGGCAGCATGGAAAGCAGCGTGATGGAACCGCCAAACGGCATCTGAAGCACCTTGATCATGCTGAGCACAGCGCCCAGTGCGACCATAACCGCGCAGGCCGCAAGCTTTTTTGTATTGTTGTTCTTCATAGTTCATTCCTCCGGTTTTCTACCGAGATTTAGGGGATAAAGCGGAGAAAACAAAAACCGCGCACCCATTCGGCACGCGGCATAAAAAGCACTTAAAATAAGCGTATTTTCCTACGTCGGCATTATCCGAATCAGGTAACAGGTTTCGGCGTTCACGCCGCTCTCAGCCGACTTTATACGTCAGCACCCTTTTTTCACATTCAGTATAGCACGGAACTTTTCGCTTTTCAACCAAAATTTGTGTTTTCGGGCAGAAAACAAGGCTTTTCTTGATTTTGGAGAAACAAAATGATAGTATAAAAGAAACATAAGCCAACGGCAACGGTGGTTAAAAGTTTTGCTTAAGCTTTTTCAAAAAGCTTAAAGCGAACGTGTGCGTTCGCTTGGGTTCATTAGGGCAGCGCTCTATGTCGTCGTCCGCAGACGACGACACACCTTTTGCCTAACAAAAATCAGGATGGGAATCACAACAGTCAGGTGGACTGTTGTGGTGTGGGAGACACAATTAGGGGGGTCCCCCATGAATTTGCAAGGCAAATTCATAAAATAAACCGCTAAAACCGATTTAAACTACGGAAGGACATATAAAAATGGAAAGCACACAGAACAAAACGCGCTGTCCGCACAGCAAAAAGTGCGGCGGCTGCCAACTGCAGAACCTCGATTATAAGGAACAGCTTGCGCACAAGGAGCGCACGTGCATCCGCCTGCTCGGCAAATTCTGCCGCGTAGAGCCCATCATCGGCATGGAGAACCCCTACCACTACCGCAACAAGGTGCAGGCCGCATTCGGCACCACGCGTGCCGGACGCATCATCTCCGGCATTTACCAGAGCAGCACGCACAACATCGTCGCCGTGGACAGCTGCATGACGGAAGACGAAATTGCCGACCGCATCATCGTCGATATCCGCCGCCTGCTGCGCGATTTCAAAATGACAACGTATAACGAAGTCACCGGGCGCGGCTTTCTGCGCCATGTGCTCGTCAAGCGCGGCTTTCAGACCGGCGAAGTCATGGTTGTGCTCGTCACCGGTACGCCGATCTTCCCCGCGCGCAACAATTTCACCCGTGCGCTGTTAAAGCTTCACCCGGAGATTACCACAATCATTCAAAATGTCAACGACCGCTACACCTCCATGCTGCTCGGGCAGAACGAGAAAACACTCTACGGCCCCGGCTATATCACGGATATTCTCTGCGGGCTGCGCTTCCGCATTTCGGCAAAATCATTCTACCAGATTAACCCCGTGCAGACCGAGGTGCTGTACGGCAAAGCGATGGAATTTGCGGAGCTCACGGGCAAAGAAACCGCCATTGACGCGTACTGCGGCATCGGCACCATCGGCATGGTCGCCGCCAAAAAAGCCGGACAGGTCCTCGGCGTAGAAGTGAACCGCGACGCCGTGCGCGATGCCCGTGAAAACGCAAAATTAAACCGCGTGAAAAATATCCGTTTCGTCTGCGCCGATGCAGGCGACTTCATGGTAGATATGGCAAACGCCGGTGAACACTGCGACGTGCTTTTCATGGATCCGCCGCGCGCCGGCAGCGACACCGCGTTTCTCTCCTGCGCGCTCACACTTGCACCGAGACGCATCGTATACGTCTCTTGTAACCCTGAAACGCTCGCGCGCGACCTCAATTTTCTTACAAAGCGCGGCTATCGCGCCGAAAAGATTCAGCCCGTAGACATGTTCCCCCACACCGATCATGTAGAATGCGTCGTACGGTTGGATAAGATGAATTAAAACAAAAGAAGGCTTCCCCATGATTCGCCCCGTTACCGAAAAGGATATTCCCGTCTGCGGATATTTGCAAATTCCGCTCCCGAAAATTACGGAAGAAAGGTAAAAAAATATGGCTTCCAGTCTCATGCACTATGCGATCACGGATAAAATTTTGCAACTGTTTCCTATGCACGACGGTGCGCGGCTGCGCTTTGGCGCGGTACTGCCGGACGCTTCCGTAAACAAGCGGAAAACACATTTTCGCATTTACAATGAAAAGCTCGGCATTCGGCTTTATGATCTTGAATCGTACCGCGCGCAGTTCGGCGAGCGTATGCAAAAAGACGACCTTTACCTCGGCTACTATCTGCACCTCATTGAGGATGCTTTGTACCGCAAAACACTGTACGACACCTTCGGCTGGAATCCCTACACGCCGGAAAGCACCGCGCGCATGCACCACGATTACACGCTTTTAAACCGTCATTTCATTCAAAAATATAATATTCGGGATGACCTTGCCGTCCCGGAAAATTTCACGCAGGAACCGATTTTCGCTTTTGAGCCGTTTGACGCCGAAGGTCTTCTGCGTTCGATTCATCAGAACTTTGTGCCCGCGCCGGCGGATGCCCCCTACTTTTTCACGGCTGCCATGGCGGATGCGTACATTGAAGACGCCGTGCGGCTGTGCACCGCGGAGCTTGACCGCTTTCACAGCGGCAAAACGCTTCTTTCCGCCGAGTATTTCACCTGGACGCCGCCGGAAAACAATAAGAATTTCTGAATAAAAGCAAAAACACCCTCCCGAAGTGATGGATATGTACCCTATATAGGAAGCATATCCATGACCGACACGGGAGGGCTTTTTGATTTCTCTTTGGAAAGCAGCTTCGCGGGGCAAACGCGCTTTCCTATGCGCATTCGGAATTGACATTCCCTTTCCGCTTCGGTACAATAGAACCAACAAGAACCTCGGGGGACAAAACAGTATGAATTTTCTGGAAGAACGTATCGTAAAGGACGGCGTTGTAAAAGCCGGCAATATATTGAAAGTAGACAGCTTTTTAAACCACCAAATGGATGTACGCCTGTTTTGCCAAATGGGCGAAGAGTTCAAGCGACGTTTTGCAGATAAGTCCATCAACAAAATTCTGACGATTGAAGCCTCCGGCATCGGTATTTCATGTGTGGCGGCGGAATGCTTTGACGTGCCGGTCGTCTTCGCGAAAAAGAGCCAGAGTGTGAATATTGATGGCGACGTATACGTTTCCGAAGTGGAATCCTTCACGCATAAGCGTGTGAATCGCGTGATCGTTTCGAAAAAATTTCTCGGCCCCGAGGATCACATTCTTATCATCGATGATTTTCTTGCAAACGGCTGCGCGCTGCAGGGGCTCATCTCTATTGTAGATCAGGCGGGCGGCACGGTGGAAGGCATCGGTATCGCGATTGAAAAGGGGTTCCAGCCCGGCGGCGCGAAAATTCGTGAGATGGGCTACCCGCTCGAATCGCTCGCCATTGTGGAAAGCATGGACGACGCAACCGGTACGGTCGTTTTCCGTCCACAGCCATAAAAGGAGTTTTGTATGAAACGGTTTTTATCCCGCGTTTTGCCCCTTTTGCTCAGCTTCGGCTTGATTTTAAACTGCACAGGATGCAGCACGGTTTTGGTCTTAGCCGGTAAAGCTCGTGAAAACAGCGAAGCTTCGTCCTCCGTGATTTCGGAAAGCTCCGCGTCCTCCGGCGTCATCTCCACCCCTGTGCCGACCGAAGACGGCGACCTGCGTGCGTTTTACACGGATGTTGCAAACGCTGAAAGTGTCACGGTAATGGTGTACATGATCGGCTCCGACTTAGAGAGTGAGGACGGCTCCGCGACCGACGACCTTTTGGAAATGGCAGATGCCGCGCTTTCCGAAAACGTTCACCTTGTACTCCAGACCGGCGGCACCGAAACCTGGTGGAACGATGTCTGCACAGACGATGAAAGTGAGCGCTTTGTGATCGAAAACGGCGATATGACGCTGCTCCAAAGCCTTGGCAGCATGAATATGACGGACGCCGACACGCTCTCCGATTTCATTCGCTTCTCCGCCGAAAGCTACCCCGCAGACCGCTACGAGCTCATTTTGTGGGATCACGGCGGCGGCACCATGACAGGCTTCGGCTACGACGAGCTGTACGAAGACACCTCTTTGACGCTCTCGTCGCTCTCCACAGCACTGTATAACGGCGGCGTGCAGTTTGATTTCATCGGCTTTGACGCCTGCCTGATGGCGACGGCAGAGGTGGCCTACGCCTTGGATCCGTATGCGGATTACCTCATCGCCTCCGAAGAATCCGAACCCGGCGAGGGCTGGGCGTACAAAAACTGGCTTACGATGCTGGCGGAAGACCCCGCCGTACCCACGGCGGAGCTCGGCAAAAAGCTGGCGGACGATTTCCTTGAGGCCTATATTTTTGCCGACATGCCGACGCTTTCCGTTTTAGACCTGCGCTATGTGCCGGAATTATACGCCGCGTTGGAAAGCTACTGGGGAAGCGCCTACACCGCACTGCAAAGCGGCAGCTACGGTGCGTTTTCGCAGGTGCGCAACAACGTGCGGGAATTCGGCGACAACGAATACGACCAGGTCGATCTTTCCGACCTCGCCACGCTGACAAAGCAGAGCCTTTCCCTCGGCACCGAGGACGATGTGCAGGCCGCCGTTCAGAATATGGTAGTGTATAACGTCACCTATGAAAAGTCCGCCGCGGGCATTGCAGTCTATTTTCCGTGCCTGTGGCCGGATTATTACGGTGATACACGCTTTGAAATGACCTGCGTCGGCTTCCCGGAATCGTATTTTGAATTCTACGATAAATTCATGAACACGATGCTCTCCGGGCAGTCGCTTTCGCAGAGTGATATCGATTTTTACTCCTACTACGATTGGTTCGATTCCTCCGAGGTTGGCGGCGAAAACGTCACCACAATAAACGGCAACGATTTTGAACTCATCGACAAGGGCGACTATTATGCACTCTCTCTTTCCGATGAAGCATGGAACCTCATCACGTACATTGATATGACCGTTTACCTCGACGACGGCGAGGGATACATTGACCTTGGCAATGACAACGTGTACGAGTTTGACGACGACGGCGACCTGAAAGTCGATTTTGACTATACATGGATCTCGATCGACGGCGTGATTGTGCCGTTCTACGCCGAAACCGAGGAACAGACGGACGATTATTGGTACACAACGGGTTATGTGCCGGCCGAACTGAACGGCAGCACCGATATTGAGATCGTTCTGCGCTGGGACAGCGACCATGACAGCGGCTTTGTTGCGGGCTACCGCTTAAAGACCGAAGAGCCTACGGTAGCGGCAAAGGGTCTGCACAGCTTTACGGAGACGGATCAGATTCAGTACACCTGTTCGTATTATGATTACGATTTCAACTACGACCGGGACTACACGCTCGGCGACCCGGTAACATACACAAGTGAACCCGTCGTCAACTATGAGGAAATCGGCGAATACCGCACGGTGATCCAATACACCCTGCGCGACATCTACAACAACGAACACTTTACAGACCCGGTAGAGCTTTCCTGTGAATAAATAATTCTATAGAACATACCCTGCTGCGCTCCGTAGCAGGGTATGTTTCGATTTGACTTACACTATAATAGGCGGTATAATGAAAATTACTGACAAAAACGGAATTGTATGGAAAACTATGCCGTTTAAACTGTTCGGAAAGGACGAACGCCATGCGAAAGCTCCTCGTTTACATGAAAGACTACAAGAAAGAGTCGTTTTTAGCGCCTCTTTTCAAGCTGCTCGAAGCCACCTTTGAGCTGATTGTCCCACTCGTAATCGCGCAGATCATCGACGTGGGCATTCAGACCGGTGACACCGGCTTCATCATCTCCCGCTGTCTGCTTCTGGTTGGGTTCGGTGTGGTCGGCATGGTCAGTGCCATCACGGCGCAGTATTTTGCCGCAAAGGCTGCCGTGGGCTTTGCCACCGGGCTGCGTCACAGCTTGTTCCAAAAAATCAACGGACTCTCCTTCTCTCTTTTGGACCGTGTGGGCACTTCCACGCTGCTGACACGCATCACAAATGACGTAAATCAGGTGCAGAACGGTGTGAACCTTGTACTGCGCCTGTTTATGCGCTCGCCGTTCATTGTGTTCGGCGCATGCGTTATGGCGTTCACCATTGATCCCGGCAGCGCGCTGCTGTTCCTCATTGTGGTCGCTCTGCTCTCCGTTGTGGTATTCGGCATCATGCTGCTGACCATCAAGCGCTACAAGGCTATTCAAAACCAGCTGGATTCCGTTTTGAACACCACGCGTGAAAATCTGAACGGCGCACGTGTCATACGCGCGTTCTGCGGTGAAGACACCGAAACAGAAAAATTTATCGGCCAAAATTCGCTGCTCTCTAAGCTCCAGAAATCCACGGGCCGTATCTCCGCACTTTTGAACCCGGTTACGTTTATCCTGATTAACGTCGGCATCATTCTGCTCATCCATTACGGCGCTGTTCAAGTCAACACCGGCATTTTGACGCAGGGTCAGGTCGTGGCGCTGTATAACTACATGAGCCAGATTTTAGTTGAGCTCATCAAACTTGCAAACCTCATCATCACCGTAACAAAGTCCTTTGCAAGCGCCGCACGTATCCGCGACGTGCTCGAGCTCGACACAAACACCGTTTATTCCGACGACAAGAAAATCTACAATACCCACGCCGTCGAGTTCGACCGCGTTTCCATGCACTATAACGAAGGCGCGAAGGACGCGCTCGAAAACATCAGCTTCACCGCCGAGCCGGGCGAGATCATCGGCGTTATCGGCGGCACAGGCAGCGGCAAAACGACGCTTGTGGGGCTTATTCCCCGCTTCTACGATGCGTCCTCCGGCACCATCCGCGTGGACGGCCGCAACGTGAATTCCTATTCGCTTGAAGAACTGCGCGAAAAGGTGCACGTCGTATTGCAGCGCGCGGTCTTGTTTCGCGGCACGCTGCGCGAAAACCTGCTTTGGGGCAATAAAAATGCCAACGACGAAGAGATGCAGGCAGCCGTAAAGGCTGCGCAGGCCGCAGACTTCGTACAGAGTAAGGGCGGGCTCGATATGAAGATTACCGCCGAAGGCCGCAACCTTTCGGGCGGACAGCGCCAGCGCCTTTCCATTGCCCGCGCACTTGTGGGTAATCCCGAGATCCTCATTCTGGACGACTCCGCTTCCGCGCTCGACTATGTGACCGAAAAGGCACTGCGCGGCGCGCTTTCCGCACTGCCGAATAAGCCGACGGTGTTCATCGTCTCGCAGCGCACATCTTCGCTGCGGCACGCGGATAAGATTCTCGTCTTAGACAACGGCGCGCTTGTCGGATGCGGCACACACGATGCGCTCCTTGAGAACTGCTCCGTGTACCGCGAGATCTATGACTCTCAGTTTGGCGGAAAGGAGGCAGCTGCGAAATGAGCAAGATAAATAACAAAAACAGTACCATTAAACGTGTTCTTTTGCAAATCCGTCCGTATCTGCCGACCATCATTTTGTTGCTTGCACTTGCCGTAGTCAGCGTGCTGTGCTCGCTGTACATCCCGGTGCTCGTCGGCGAGGCCATCGACGCCATCATCGGCAAGGAACAGGTCAACTTTGCCGTTATCCTGCCTAAGCTCTTCACCTGCGCGGTGCTCATCGGCTGCGCGGCGCTCGCCCAGTGGCTGATGAATGTCTGCGGCAACAAGGTCACGTACAACACCATCCGCGATATGCGCGAGGCAGCCTTTAAAAAAATTCACCGTCTGCCGTTTTCTTACCTCGACGCACACGAAACCGGCGACATCGTTTCCCGCATCATTGCCGATGTTGATCAGTTTGCAGACGGCCTTTTGATGGGCTTCTCACAGCTGTTTACCGGCGTTGTGACGATCATCGGCACCATCGGCTTCATGCTTTCCGTCAACGTTTGGACAACGCTTGTCGTGGTACTTGTCACGCCGCTTTCCATTTTGGTGGCGCGCTTCATCGCAAAGAAAACGTTCGCCATGTTCCGCTTACAGTCCGAAACTCGCGGCCGCCAGACGGCATTCATCAATGAGATGATCACGAACCAGAAGGTCGTGCGCGCATACGGACACGAAGACGAGAACATGGAGAAATTCGACACCATCAACGAAGAGCTGCGCCGCCACACATTAAAGGCGACATTCTTCTCCTCCATCACAAACCCCGCCACGCGCTTTGTAAACTCCGTTGTGTACGCGGCGGTCGCGCTCATCGGCGCTTTTCTGGCCGTGACCGGACAGGGCTTCACCATTGGTATGCTCTCCTGCTTTTTGAGCTACGCAAACCAGTACACGAAGCCGTTTAACGAGATTTCCGGCGTTATCACCGAGCTTCAGAACGCGCTCGCCTGCGCAGACCGCCTGCTTGAATTCCTCGACAGCGAAGAAATGTCTGCCGACCCCGAACTGCTGCCGGAGCACAGCGAGACCGCAAAAGGACAGGTCACGTTCGATAACGTTTGCTTCTCCTATACAAAAGACCGCCCGCTCATTCGCAATTTCAGCTTGGATGTACCGGCAGGCTGCCGCGTCGCCATTGTAGGCCCGACGGGCTGCGGCAAAACGACGATGATCAATCTTCTCATGCGCTTCTACGACCCGGACAGCGGCAGCATCAGCGTGGACGGCACGAATACGCAGACGATCCCGCGCCGCGCACTGCGCCGTAACTTCGGCATGGTCCTGCAGGAAACATGGCTGAAAACCGGCACTGTGCTCGATAACATCCGCATGGGCCGCCCGGACGCTTCCGAAGAAGACGTTATCGCCGCCGCAAAGGCCGCGCACGCACATAGTTTTATTGAGCAGCTGCCGAACGGCTACTATACGCAGATTGGCGAAGACGGCGGCAGCCTTTCCGCCGGACAGAAACAGCTTTTGTGCATCTCGCGCATCATGTTGACGCTGCCTCCTATGCTGATTCTGGACGAAGCGACGTCTTCCATCGATACACGTACCGAGCTGCGCATTCAGCGCGCGTTTGCCAAGCTGATGCGCGGACGCACCTCGTTCGTCGTCGCACACCGCTTGTCGACCATCAAGGAATCTGATGTTATTCTCGTCATGCGCGACGGTAACATCGTAGAGCAGGGCGACCACGAATCTCTGCTTGCGAAAAACGGCTTCTACGCCGAGCTGTACCGCAGCCAGTTTACGGATGAGGAACAGCCGGTGGGTTAACGCACAAAAATGCAGCCTTCTCTATTCGAGAGAGCTGCATTTTTTATTTTCTGCCATACCGCACAAAGCTGCGTTTTGCACTTTGTGCGGTATTTTTTGAATATCAATATAGTGGAAGTTTTAGTCAATGCGTTTGAGGAAATCAAACGGCAAAACGATTATGATAAAGATATAGGCGAACCTTGCCCGGACTGCGCATGCGCAAACTGCGTGCGGAACGCCTTCGGTGCACAGCCGTAGCGCTCCGTAAATAAGCGGTAAAACCGGCTTAAGCTGTTAAAGCCGCATGCACCGCAGATTTCAATGACGGGCATGTCTCCCTGCAAAAGCAGCTGCGCCGCCAAAGACAATCGCTTGCCGTTGATGTACTCCGTCGGCGTCATGCCGATGTAGCGGCGAAACGACCGCGTAAGGTGCTCCTGCGACATATTTGCAAGCGCCAAAAGACACGGAAGACCTGTGATGTAATTTTCGCGCCGCTCCATTTTTTCAAGCAGCTCCGAAAACCACGCGGGCAAAATCGCTTCCGGCGCGGGTGCTGTAAGAAACAGCTGCACCAAATACGGAAACAGGCTTAAAATGTAGCGGCATGCCGTTTCGTTATCGGCAAAGCGGTTCGTGTTCAAAAGCTTTTCCTGCACATCCGTTAAGGTGTGGCCGGAAAGCACACAATGTAACGGCAGCTCCGGCGTATCAAATATGGCGCGGTCAAGCCGCAAATAATCGCACAAGCGCTCAAATACCGTGCGCGGAATACCGATATCGAGCAGCTCGAAATCCGCGTTGTTGAAAAAATCATAGCGGTGCACGTCCCTCGGGCGCATCAAAACGAACGAGCCCTCGGAAAGCAGCTGCGAGCGTCCATTCACGGCGTGGATGGCCCCGCCGTGCGAGACGAGAAACAGCTCGTAAAAATCATGCGTGTGAATTTTATACGTCGCCGGCACACCGCACTGGTGCAGAACGCGCGCACCCTCACCGGTGTGCAGATTTTCTTCGGAAAAATGCAGAAGTTCAACGTCGCTCATTCCGGTACCCCCTTTCTTCTGCTATTATAACGCGTCAAAAAAACGGAATCAAGAAATTTTAAATATAAATTGGGGAGGATAACGGTATGTTCAAGACCGATGTTCAAAAACTGCGCAATGCGTTGGAATTCACGCGCGTTTACAAAGAGAACGCAAACGACATTTACCTGCGTGAAGCCGTCTGCATGGATTTTCAGCTTCGTCATATCTTAGTGCCGATGGATGAAAACGACGGCATCGCGGGCCGCTATGAGCACGACTTTGTGGGCTTTTCCTCGCAGGTCGGCGGCATTTACACGTATTACTTTAACGAGCATGAATTTTTGAACGCATACATGGCTTGTAAGCAAAACGGTGAGATCACCGCTGCGGAGGACTACGCTTTGCAGGCTGTGCAGGCCTATTGGCACGAGGAAAACACCGCGCGCAAGGTTGAATTGGAATTTTCGAAGCGCTACGGCTATGTGCCGCCGAAAGCTTTTCCCGGTGCGGGCGTGGGCAACTGCGACTGCCGCGTGGCAGGTACAAACCTCGATTTTGAAAAGCTCATCCGTCTCGGCTTTGACGGGCTCGATCAGGAGATCGACCGTGCGGCGGAAGTGAACGGCGCGTCTTCGTTCTACACGGCTTTAAAGCTGTGGATTGAAAGCTTGCGCGGCGCATGCGAGCGTTACCGCGAACAGGCATTGGAGCTTGCCGAAAAAGCAGAGACCGAAGAAGCCAAAACGCGCTTTACAAAGCTTGCCGAAGCACTTTTAAACATTCAGCACAGCACACCGAAGACGTTCCTTGAGGGCGTGCAGCTGATGTGGATCTACGCTGTCAGCAGCGACATTATGAATTACAGCCGCATGGACGATTACCTTGGGCCGCTCTACGCCGCGGATATCGACGCGGGGCGCATCACGGAAGAAGAAGCCGTGCAGACCGTGCTGTATCTCTATAAGCACTTTAAAGAGATTAACAAGATCCATGACTGCCGCGTAATCATCGGCGGCGTGGGCAGAAAGCACCAGAAGGAAGCCGACCGCCTCGCCATCGTCATCATGGAAGCTTCCCGCCGCTTCCGCGAGACTGTGCCGCAGCTCACCCTGCGCTATTACAGCGACATGGACGAGACCGTTTTCCGCAAGGCGATGGAAGTGAATGCGGAGGGCACTACGTTCCCGATTATTTACTCCGATGAGACGAATGTACCGGCTGTGGAAAAGGTCTTTGGCGTTTCGCATGAGGAAGCCGAGCAATATGTGCCGTTCGGCTGCGGCGAATACGTCATGGTCGGTTACAGCGTAGGCACACCGAACAACGGCATCAACGTGCTGAAAGCGCTGGAAATTGCGCTGCACAACGGCCTTGATTTCTACCAGAACGTTTCCTGCGGCGAAAAGACCGGCGACCCGGCGCAGTTTGATACCTTTGAAAAGCTGTATGACGCCGTGCTTGCACAGCTCAAGCCGACCATTGACCGCTTTGCTGTACACAAATACCTCAACTATAAAATTGCAGGCGAAAACGCGCCGTATTTGCACCTCAGCCTGCTTTTGAACGACTGCATCGCGCGCGGCAAGGCGACGTTTGAAGGCGGCGTGCGTTACCTGAATGCTTCCAGCGAAATGTTCGGCATCATCAGCTGTGCAGACAGCCTGACGGCCATCAAAACGCTCGTTTACGACGAGAAGAAGCTCACTTTGCCGGAGCTCATCGATGTGCTGGATCACGATTTTGAGGGGCACGACGATATTCGCCGCATGTGCCTTTCCGCACCGAAATACGGCAACGACGACGACACGGCTGACGACATCGCAACGCGCCTTTTCACCGATATTGCCGACCTTACCATGGCGGCAGGTAAAGCTGCGGGGCTTGACCACTACAATATTGTCAGCGTCAACAACTCCATGAGCGCAGAATGGGGTAACTTCTGTGCGGCGTCTGCCTGCGGCAGAAAGGCCGGCAGCCCCATGGCAAACGCCAACGGCGCTTCCATCGGCGCAGATAAGTGCGGCATTACGGCGCTGCTCAACTCCATGTCGAAGTTTGACAATACAAAGCACGTGGGCGTTATCAACAATGTGCGCTTCACAAAGGAGCTCTTCAAGGGCTCTATGGATAAAGTAGAAGCCGTCTTGAAGGCGTTTTACGACAACGACGGCGTGCAGACGAACCTGTGCGTCATCGGCAAGGATGACCTTGAAAACGCCATGGTGCACCCGGAAAACTACCAGAACCTCCTCGTGCGTATCGGCGGCTTCTCCGCGAGATTCGTCACACTGAATCCTATTGTGCAGCGCGAGATTATTGAGCGTACGACCTACGGCGCGTAAGCGGAGGCCGATATGCGGGATCTTATTTTTGATATTCAACGTTTTTGCGTGTATGACGGGCCGGGCATTCGCACCACCGTGTTTTTCAAAGGGTGCAACATGCACTGTGCGTGGTGCCACAATCCGGAAAGCTTTTCAACCGATGCCGAGCTCTTGTTTCGCCACGAAAAATGCACGCCCTGCGGGGCATGCACTGCGGTATGTCCGAACGGAGCGCATGAAATAAAAGCAGACGGCACACATGTTTTTGACCGTGCAAAATGCGCGGCGTGCGGCAAATGTGCCGAAGTATGTCCGAACGATGTCCTGGAGCTTTCCGGGCGCGAAATGACGGTGGAAGCCGTGATGAAGCAGATCGACAAGGACGCAAAATATTACCGCTCGTCAAAAGGCGGCGTCACCTTTTCGGGCGGCGAGGCTTCTTTGCACTTTGAACTCCTGAAAAAGCTGCTTACAGCCTGCCGCGAAAAAGGGTACCACACCGCGCTGGAGACAAACGGTTTGATCTCTGCCGCACATTTAAAAGAACTGATACCGCTCACCGATCTTTTTCTGTTCGATTTTAAGCACAGCGACCCCGATGCCCTCAAAAAATGGGCAAGCGCGCCGCTTGCGCCGATCCTCGAGTCCCTGGCAGCCCTTGAGGACGCGCATGCGCATGTGTGGTTGCGCTGTCCGGTCATTCCGGGCGTGAACGACACGGACGCGCACTTTGTGAGGCGATTTGTGCGCTCAAGCATCAATATACCTGTATTGAAAAGGCCGAGATCATGGCATACCATGACATCGGCAAAACGAAATGGGACGCGCTGGGGATACCGTATTCGCTCGCCGCGCTGAAGACCGTTTCGCCGGAACAGAAACATATTTGGGAGACTAAAATAGCCGATTAGCGGCACTTTTGGGGATAAGAGAGGGAACGCTTCGTTCCCTCTCTTTGCTTTATCTCCCACATTTTTTCTAAACATTTGACAGATTTCCCGGAATATTGTATGCTATGGAAAACACCGCAAATTTTCCCTGCGGGACCACAAACATTAGGAGGTCACTTATGTTTTGTATATACTGCGGCGCCACCTTGCCGGAGGGCGCGAAAAAATGCACACTCTGCGGCAACCCCGTTTTGCGCCCGCCGGAAGCCACTGCACAACCCGTAAGCGAACCGGAGTCGGAATCTGCCCCCGCATCGGAAACGCCCACGGAGCCTGCCGTGGAAGACATCTCCTCAAATTCGACAGAGAGCCTCTCCGAAGCGGAACCGACACCCGAAGCTGAAGATACCCCTTCAAACAGTCCGGACAGCGAAGATATTTACAACCATTCCCCGATGGACTTCACGGAGGATATTTCCTCCGGCGATGCGCTCGGCGACAAACCCGAAGGCATGGAGCACGAGGGCACATTCACCGTTTCCCCCACCCCGGAGGAAATTTCAGGGCCGGAGCCGCGCGTGCAACCCATAGAATATACGTATAACGACGGCTACGCCTATGAAGAATACGACGAAAAGCCGAAGAAAAAGCGTTCTTTTAAATGGCTTTTCATCGTGCTGCCCATTCTTATCGCCATCGGCGCTACAATCGGCGGCATTTTCTGGTGGTACAATGCACCCATGCAAAAGCTCACCCGCGCGCTTGACGCTTACGATTATTCCGCTGCGGCGCAGGTACTTCCCACGCTTTCAAAGGACGAACTCGCTTCGGTCTCCGACCAAATGCAGGAATATGCCCAGACGGTCATCGACCGATACAATAAAAACGAAGCGAACTACGACAGCTCCTATGAGCTGCTCGACCGCCTGCAAAAGCTGTTCCCGAACATCGGTCTCGACGATCAGCTCGACGGCATTCAATCGCTGAAAGACTCCAAAGAGGCCTACAAAAACGGCAAAAGCCTGCAGGCACAGGGCGAAGACGGCCGCGCCATTACGGAATATCAGAAGGTCATTCACGCCGATGTGAACCACGACGACGCGCAGACGCAAATTCAAAACATCCGCACCGCGTACAAAGAAAAAGTGTTAAGCGATGCGCAGAGCCGCGCGGACGAGAAAGATTTCCTCGGTGCCGAAGCCATTTTGATGAACAGCGCCGATATCCTCGGCGATGATAAAGACATCCAGGCTAAGCTGGAAGAGATTAAGGACGCAGAGCTCAACAACTACGTGGAAACGCTGCTCAGCACCGCCAAAACGCTCGCGGATGACGGCGACCTGCCCGGCGCTGTTAACGTGCTGCAGGACGCCACACGCAACGACAAGCGCATCGACGCGCAGATTGCCACCTACAAAAACCAGTATAAGCAAAAAGTTCTCGATGCTGCCGCAAAGCAGGCCGGTGAAAGCCGCTATTATGACGCGGTGGAAACGCTGCAAAACGCCGATGACATCCTCTCCGGCGACAACGACATTGCGGCAAAAATCGAAGAATACAGGGCGCTTTACCCCGTTTCGCTGACAGATCTTTCTCCAAGCGGCGGCGAAGATTGCAGCCAGAACTGGACAGCCTATGACGCAAACGGCAATGCGTACAGCAACGGCCTTAACTTCTCGCTGTACCCTGTCATCGCAAAAACCGTCTACACCGAATACGCCCCGAACGGACAATATAAGCGCCTGACGGGAACATGGGTCGTGGAGGGCGATACCTCCGATGATTTTATCGGCACGGTTCGCATTTATGTGGACGGCAATTTGCAGTATGAAGTTTCCTCGCTCACGGTGAACAGCCCCGCAAGCGCACTGAGCCTGAGCATTTCCGACGCTTCCACCGTTCGCATTGAAGTGAAGGGCGAGTTCGCCTCGCTGCGTGCCGTCGGTTATCTGTACCTTGCAGATGCGAAATTTGAAAACTAAACCGCTATAAAAAGAGATACCGCACAGGGTAAACTCACCTTGTGCGGTATTCTTTTGCGCAAAGCCTGCCGTGCGGTCTATGCGCGTGCAGCTGATCCTTCCACAATACAGAAAAACTCTGTGGAAAACACAACGCGCATAAGAAACGGGATGTCCCTTTTTGGGGGACATCCCGTCTTACTTTGGCTTACGCCTTATGCTTTTGTTCCATCACGCGTTTGCTGCGTTCTCGTCTTCGTCGTTTTCGTCCTTCCTCTTTTTGCAGAGGACCATAACAACGACCTGTACCAGCGCGATTACAACATGGAGGATTGTCCACTTGTCGACGAAGATCATCGGCAGGGTCATGTCTTCGGTGAAGATGAAGACGATGATGGCAATCAGAGCCGGGATGATGCTGATGAGTCTCCAAAGGCCCTTCTTGTTCTTTTCGTACTCCATAACCTCTTTGCCGTTCTCATCGAGAACCACGTTGCCGTCTTCGTCTTCCAACGCCTTCTTTTTCTTGCCGATATAGCCGATGAGAAGGAGGATGGAAAGGAGGGTCGTCACGATGGTGAGGATCAGGTTGATGAGTGCCCAAGCGCCCGTGCCGAGACCTGCGAGCGGCGTTGCGTTATCTGCGATATCTTCACCGTTTGCAAGCGGTGTTTCGTTATCGTTGATCGTTTCGCCTATTTCGCCGTCATTATTGCCATCGCCTTTTCCGCCGTTATCGCTCGGCGTTGTGGAAGGTGTGGCAGTCGGTTTCGGGGTGGGTGTTGCAACCGTAGCCGGAACGACCGGAGCTACCGGCGTCGGAGTAGGTGTTGCCGGGTTCGGATTCGGGTTCGGATTTGGAGCCGGAGTAGGTGTAGACTCTTCTGTCGGAACCGGAGTAGGTGTAGACTCTTCTGTCGGAGCCGGTGTAGGTGTAGGCTCTTCTGTCGGAGCCGGAGTGGGTGTAGGCTCTTCTGTCGGAGCCGGAGTAGGTGTAGGCTCTTCTGTCGGAGCCGGCGTAGGTGTAGGCTCTTCTGTCGGAGCGGGTGTAGGTGTAGGTTCTTCCGACGGAGCCGGTGTAGGTGTCGGCTCTTCCGACGGAATCGGGGTCGGCGTGGGATTTGCTTCCCAAACAGCCTTCAGCACAACGTCCTTAGCCGGCATCGTGAACGCATCGTTCTCGATCGTAACCTCTTCGCTTCTCCAACCCGAGAACTTATAGCCCTCTCTGGTCGGGACCGTCTTTATAACCTCTACTGTTGCTTTGTACTCGTACTTGAACTCGTTGGTCGCTTCAGTCCACTCGCCGCCGTTGAGGTCGTACGTTACATTGTACTTGTTCGTGGTCTTCTCATACACTGCTACGTAAGTCTGGTTGCCCTTAACTTCCGTGTAGTCCTTATCCCAGCCCTTGAACGTGTACGTATACTGTGCATCTGCCGCCTTCGTCGGTTCAACACCTTCGAACTTCGGTATTGCTCCGTACTCGTAATCCTTCTGGTCGATGAGCGTCGTTCCGTCTTCATCTACCCACTTTACTGTGTACTTGTTCGTGGTCTTCTCATACACTGCCACGTAAGTCTGGTTGCCCTTAACTTCCGTGTAGTCCTTATCCCAGCCCTTGAACG
>OIYW01000223.1_pt1 | contig 57802 bp, 49 predicted proteins | sample 1588351 | NCBI WGS metagenome assembly OIYW01 (sample SAMN03283268) | human gut metagenome | biome: human-associated habitat; material: feces | host: Homo sapiens | place: USA | collected 2013 | reverse complement strand
CCACGGTGGTGGTGTCGTCCACAATTTCGGAATTCTCGCCGCCCATGACGCCGGCCAGGCCGATGGGCTTGTCTCCGTCGGCAATCACCAGCATCCCCGGCTGCAGGGCGCGGCGCACGCCGTCCAGGGTGATGATGGCCTCGCCCTCTGCGCTCTCCCGCACCACAATTTTACCCGAAGACACGTAGCGGTAATCAAAGGCGTGCATCGGCTGGCCGTATTCCAGCATGACATAGTTGGTGATGTCCACAATGTTGTTGATGGGCCGCACACCGTTGGCCCGGAGCCGCTGGCGCAGCCACTTGGGAGAGGGGCCGATTTTTACATGGTCCACCATCCGGGCGGTGTACCGGTTGCACAGGCGCTCCGCCGGGACCTCCACGTCCAGCCTGCCGTACATGGACCCGGCGGCGCTGCCGTGTACCACAGGCTCGTGGCGGCGCATAGGCCGGTCGAAGGCGGCCGCCGCCTCCCGGGCCAGGCCGATGATGGAGTAGCAGTCCGGCCGGTTGTTGGTGATTTCAAAATCCACCACCGTGTCGTCGTTGCCGATGACCCGGTTGATGTCGTCGCCGGGACGGCACGGCTCCTGGAGAATCCAGATGCCGTCCTCCACCGCGTAGGGAAAGTCGTTCCGGGTCAGCCCCAGCTCCTTCAGGGAGCAGAGCATCCCATGGGACGCCTCCCCCCGGAGCTTACTTTTGGTGATGTGGATGCCGCCGGGAAGGCGGGCGTTGTGCAGCGCCGCCGGAACCAGGTCCCCTTCCTGCACATTTTGCGCTCCGGTGACAATCTGGACCGGCTCTTCTCTTCCCACATCCACCCGGCAGATCCACATATGATCCGAGTTGGGATGCCGGACCATGGACAGAACCCGGCCCACCACCACGTTCTGAATCTCCGCATCCAGACGCGCATAGGTCTCCACCTTCTGACCGGCCAGAGTCATGGTCTCCACAAATTCCCGGTCGGAAACCTGGGACAGGTCCACAAATTCTTCGTTGATCCATTTTCTGTTGAGTTTCATTTCCGTCCACCTCCTTAGAACTGGGAAAGGAACCGCACGTCGTTGTCAAAAATGAGGCGCAGGTCGTTGATCTGCATTCGGCGCATGGCCATGCGCTCCAGCCCCATGCCGAAGGCGAAGCCGGAATACCTCTGGGGGTCGATGCCGCAGCCCTCCAGCACGGCCGGATGCACCATACCGGCGCCCAACAGCTCAATCCAGCCCTCGCCGTGGCAGGTGGAGCAAACCTGGCCGTCCACCTGGCCGGCGCCCCGGCACTTGTGGCACTGCATGTCCATCTCGCAGCTGGGCTCTGTGAAGGGAAAATGATGGGGCCGGAAACGCATGACGGCGTCCTCGCCGTACAGCCGGGCCATAAGCGTCTCCAGGGTGCCCTTCAGGTCGCCCATGGTAATCCCCTCGTCCACCACCAGGCCTTCAATCTGGTGGAACATGGGAGAATGGGTGGCGTCCGCCTCGTCCTTCCGGTAAACCCGGCCGGGCGCCACGATGCGGATGGGAGGCTGCATCCGCTCCATGACCCGCACCTGCATAGGGCTGGTTTGGGTCCGCAGCAGCAGCTTGTCCCCGCTGTCAAAGTAGAAGGTATCGCTCCGGTCCCGGGAGGGGTGGCCCTCCTGAATATTCAGCCGGGTGAAATTGTACTCCGCCAGCTCCACCTCCGGGCCGTTCACCACGGTATAGCCCATCCCCACAAAAATGTCCTGGATCTCCTGCAGCACCTGGTTCATGGGATGCTGACGGCCCAGAGACACCGGCGTCCCCGGTATGGTGACGTCCACCGCCTCGGCGGCCAGCCGGGCCTCCAGCGCGGCGGCGTGCACGGCGGCCTTCCGCTCCTCCAGCTTCCGCTCCATGTCCGCCCGGACGGCGTTGGCCAGCTGGCCGATCACAGGCCGCTCCTCGGCCGAAAGTCGGCCCATCTGCTTCAGGACCGCAGTGAGCTCTCCCTTTTTGCCCAGGAGCTTCACCCGAAGCTCCTCCAGAGCGGCCGGGGAGTCCGCCGCATCCAGCGCCGCCAGCGCGCGCTGCCTGATGTCTTCCAACAGTTGTTTCATGATCGTCATTCTCCTTTTCTACATGCTGCCCCAGGGGGCCGTTGGGAAAATGGGAAAAGAAAAACCCTCCGGCCCCAACTGGGGACGAAAGGTCAACCTTCCGCGGTACCACCCGCTATTCGCCGAACGGCGCACTCTGCCGGGACGCAGTCACGCCCCTGACCCGTAACGGAGGTCTGCCGGCCTACCCTACTGCACCGTTTCAGGCGGCGGCTCCCGGGAGAAAGCCCTGTGCTGCACGCGGAGCGGCTCCCACCATCCCGCTCTCTCTGCTTCGCGCGGCCCAACGCAGGGCGGCCCGTTCTCAGCCTGTTTCGTATTCTCCGCCATTTTAGCACAGCCGTCTTTGAAATGCAAGGGCAATCTGAGAAAAAACGCCGCCGGCCGGAGGGCGCGTCCTGGAGGAAGGCAGGACGGCGTCCGGCCGGGTTTGTTATACGCCGGACTCTGCAAACCGAAAGGGCGTGTGGTCCAAGGTGGCAAAATAATCGGCCGGTGTCTCCGCCCGGCGGATTTGGGTCCAGGAGCCGTCGGGATGCAGCAGCACCTCGGCGCTGCGGAGCTTTCCGTTGTAATTATAACCCATGGAGAAGCCATGGGCGCCTGTGTCGTGAATGGCCAGCAGATCCCCCGTCTCGATTTCCGGCAGAGACCGGTCCACGGCAAATTTATCGTTGTTCTCGCAAAGGCCGCCGGTGACGTCATACACGTGGTCCAGCAGGGCGTCCTCCTTGCCCAGAACCGTGATGTGGTGGTAGGCCCCGTACATGGCCGGCCGCATCAGATTGGCGGCGCAGGCATCCAGGCCCACGTACTCCTTGTAGATATGCTTTTGATGCAGCACTCTTGCAATCAGATGGCCATGAGGCGCCAACATGTACCGGCCCAATTCCGTAAAAATCGCCACATCCGCCATACCGGCCGGCGCCAAAATGGACTCGTACTGCCGCCGCACCCCCTCGCCGACGGCGCCGATGTCACAGGCCGGCTGCTCCGGCCGGTAGTCCACCCCCACGCCGCCGGAGAGGTTCACAAAGGCGATGTGCACGCCTGTGGCCCGCTGGAGCCGGACTGCCAGGCGAAACAGCTGGGCCGCCAGCTCGGGGTAGTACTCGTTGCTCATGGCGTTGCTGGCCAGCAGGGCGTGAATGCCGAAATGCTTAGCGCCCTTTCGGGCCAGGCGGAGAAAGGCGCCGGCCATTTGATCCTCAGTCATGCCGTACTTGGCATCCCGGGGCATATCCATGATGGTATTCCCCAGACTGAAGCTGCCTCCGGGGTTGTACCGGCAGCACACGGTATCCGGAATTCCCGCCACCCGCTCCAGAAAATCCACATGGGTCACGTCGTCCAGGTTGATATAGGCGCCCATTTCCCCGGCCTTGTGCAGATCCAGCTCCGGGGTCACATTGGAGGAAAACATCACCTCCCGGCCCGACACCCCGGCTGCCTCGGCCAGGAGCAGCTCGGGATAGGTGGCGCAGTCGCACCCGCAGCCTTCCTGGTGGAGAATTTGCAGAATATAGGGGTTCGGCGTCGCCTTTACCGCGAAGAACTCCCGAAACCCCGGATTCCAGGCAAATGCCGCCTGCAGGGCGCGGGCCGTACGGCGGATTCCCGCCTCGTCATAGATATGAAAGGGCGTCGGCACCTTTTCCGCAATTTCCCTCGCCTTTTCCAGGGTTAAAAACGGTACTTTTCTCATCGCTTCCTCCTTTTTTCAGCAAGCAGGGCCCTGCACGTGCCGAACGGCGAACGTACAGGGCCCAAAACCAATGTCTTGACCCCATGGATGCGCTCCGCCTTCCCGCAGAAGGCGACAGTCCGGTACATCTTCTGTACCGGCCCAGCCGCCGGCGCAGAGAGCAGCGCGCCGGAAGCTTCGGCGAAAGGCCCCTTCCCTCCGGCAGCCTGCCTGCCGCTTTTCTCCGGGGGTACTCATGCCTTCCGCAACCTCAGCCATGGTTTTCCTATTTTACTGCAAGCCGTCCCCGTTGTCAACGGTCAATCGGCTTGCCATTCCGCGACGAAAGCCGCAACCGCCGGTTCCGCGCTTTTCCCCGGTGCAAACCAGCTCAAGCCCAACAAAATAAGACAAATTTTGCCTGGTACGAAATGCTTCGTACCAGGCTGAACCCCAACCGGACGCCTGCGGCTAAAAAAGACCCAGCAGGCCAGCTCCGATGCCCAAAAGGCCGGACAGCAGAATGACCCCAATGGGGTGCATCTTCCGAAAGACGAGGACCAGAGACACCAGGAAAATTCCCACAGAAGCGCCGAAGGCGGGCGTTCCCACGGCCTGCCGGGTTACGCCGCCGGAAAAGAACACCGTGGCGCCTACGGAAATCACCGAGGCGGCGATGAGCCCCACCACGGCGGGCCGCAGGCCGGACAGGCAGCCCTGCACCAGTCGGCTGGACCGGAACCGGACAAAGCACCGGGCGACAACCAGGATGATGAGAAAGGAGGGCAGAACAACCCCCAAGGTGGCGCAGGCGGCCCCGGCCCAGCCGCCGGTTTCCATCCCCACATAGGTGGAGATATTCACGGCAAAGGGACCGGGCGTGCTCTCGCTGACAGCCACAAAGTTCACCAGCTGGGCGTCGGTCATCCAGCCGTGGCGCTCCACCTCCGCCTGAATCAGCGGCAGCATGGCGTAGCCTCCGCCGAAGGTAAAGGCGCCGATTTTCAAAAAGGTCCAGAACAAATCCCAAAAAATCATCCCTGCCTCCTCCTTGCCGCCAGGGAGAAAAGCAACCCGGCAGCGGCGCAGCCGGCGATGACCAGCAGCACGTTGACCTGCAAAAAGGCGGTGGCAAAAAAGGCGGCGCCGGCTACAAGAAGGGAAAACCAGTGCCTCGGACATTGCCGGTACATGGACGCCAGCGCCCGGCAGATCAGAGCCAGGACACCGGCGCGAATTCCGGCAAAGGCGTACTGCACGATGCGGTTGCTCTCAAAAGCCTGCAGCACATAGGAGATTCCGGCAATGATGAGAAACGAGGGGAGCACCACCCCCAAGGTGCCGCACAAAGCGCCCCAAAAGCCGCAGACCCGGTAGCCCACAAAGGTGGCGGAGTTGACGGCAATGGGACCCGGGGTGGACTCGGCAATGGCGATGATATCCAAAACGTCTTCATTGGTGATCCAGTTCCGCTTTTCCACCACTTCTTTTTGAATCAGCGGGATCATGGCGTAACCGCCCCCGAACGTAAAAGCACCGATTTTTAAAAACGTTCCAAACAACGTCCAAATCGTTCTCAGCCGCCGGTCCATATCCGCATCCCCCATTCCAGAAAACTGCGCTCCCATTATGACACACGGCGGGAAAAATAGCAACCCCCGCTGTGTTCCGCCGCTTTGACGGCTCAGTAGTTTTCCCACAGCCGCTCCGGGTACAGGCCCTGGGCGGTCATGGAGGCGATGGCGGCAGAGACGGCGGGCTTGTCCTCCTGGTAGGTGACGCCGTACCACCGGTCGTGGCTGCGCAGGACCTTCACCCGGGCCTTGCCGGCATCCAGGAGCTGGCTGACCACGGCAGGCAGATAGTACTCCGCCTTTTGGGGGTCCGTGCTCAGCGCCCGGTCCAGGAAAGCGGGGAACCGGGCCCAGGCCTCGTCCAGATAGCTGCGGGTAAAGCCCCAGAGATTCATGGATACGATGGTGTCCCCCGGCAGGTCCTGCCAGGTCCGGCCGCCGTCTTCGGTGTAGCGGGGGCACGGGTCCCCCTTGACGATGTGGGTGCGCTCCACTACGCTGTGCAGGCAACCGTCCGCCGTCTCCCGGCAGACGCCCCGGGCCACGTGGCCGTTTTCCGTGACGGTGTTTTTCAGCAGGTAGCCCACCATGGCGTATTCATAGTGCTCCGGCCGGTCCGGATGCTCCAGAAGGTAGCGGTAAATCTCCTGAAATCCATGGGGGCCGTAATAATCGTCGGAATTGATGACGGCAAAGGGGCCGTCGATGAGATGCCGGGCGGCCAGCACCGCATGGGCGGTGCCCCAGGGCTTGACGCGGCCCTCCGGAACGGCGTAGCCCGCCGGTAAGTCGTCCGGGCGCTGGTAGACGTAGTGGACCTTCATCACCTGGGAAATCCGGTCCCCGATCCCGGCGCGAAAGGCCGCCTCGATCTCCGGCTTGATGACGAAAATCACGGTTTCAAAACCGGCCCGGTGCGCGTCGTAAATGGAATAGTCGATGATGAGCTGGTTGTTCTGACCCACAGGGTCCAGCTGTTTCAGGCCGCCGTACCGGCTTCCCATGCCGGCGGCCATCACCACCAAAACAGGTTGATTCATGAAATGACCTCCCAATCCTTGTGGAACGGACCGTCCAGTGGGACGCCGTCCGAGATAATATGGGGTAACAGGCAAAAATGTTCCAATTGACTGACCCTGATTATAATACAGATTTTCCAATTGCGCAATGTAAAATTTCCATTTTTTCCAGGTAAAATCTGTTTTTGTCCGTTTTATCCCGGTCATGCCGCCAAAAAAAGCGGCCCAAGGGCCGCAGGAGGCGGAAAACGACAAAATCTGCGGCGGCGCCCCGGCTGTCCGGAAGGAAGCCGAAGACGCCGCCGCGTCCGTGGAATCAGCGCAAGGCGCGTTTCGCCTGCGCAGGCTCACAGAAAAAACTGGAAAACCAGCAACAAAATAATGCCGGGCAATCCCAAAAATCCCACAATGGCGGCTGTGATAAAGTTCAGCTCGAAGACGATGCCGGTGAAGCCGGACAGAAGATTCAGCAGAAACAGACAGACAAAGCCGCATCCCGTATTCAACAGGAGCTTGAAAATCAGCTTCATGGGCGTCATGAGAACCTTGATGAACAGAAAGATAAACAAAACCGGAACAGCCAGCGCGATGATTTCCTGCATAGAAGCCTCCTTTGAAAAAAAGCAAAAGTACCGGTATATTCCGGCGGAGCCGGGACAAACTAGCCTCGGACAGCAGATGAAACGCTTGTTGAGACCGCTGAAATAGAGCGATGCGCAACGCTTGAAAAAAAGCCTGGACTCCAATGTTTACATCTTCTGTCAAGTGTATCCCGCAGCAATTGCATGTGGAAGATGCGAACCGGCAGCCATGGAGCCGGAGGCGGGCGAGAATTCGCCCGCCTGTACATCAGGCGGATTATCCTGTATTCTACTACAAACTGAGGGCGAAATCAATCCAAAACATGAACCCGGACACAGCGGGCCCGGGCCTTCTCATCACGAAGGCCCGGGCCCGCCGGTTTACAAATCGGACTGCGCTCCCCCGGCGGACAGGTCATAGATCCGGGTACAGATCCGGTCCGCCAAAGCGCGGTTGTGGGTGACGGCAATGAGGCCCATTTTCCGGGCGGCGGCCTCCTCCAGGATGCAGTTCCAGATCTGCGCCTGGGTAATCACGTCCAGCATGGTGCTGATCTCATCGCATATGAGAAAGTCCGCCCCGCTGGCCAGGGCCCGGGCCACGCAGAACCGCTGCAGCTCCCCGCCGGACAGCTCCCGGGGGAAGCGGTCCAGCCAGGCCGGTTCAATGCCGAGGGCCTCCAGCAGCTCCGGCCGGAGGCGGCCGCTCTCCTCCAGCACCCGACGCAGACGCCAGCGTGGATTGATGGCCTTTTCCGGATGCTGGTAAATGAGCTGCACCGGGCAGAATCCCTTTCGGGGCAGAGCCGCGCCGTCCAGGAGAATCTGCCCGGCCTGGGGCCGCAGATAGCCGGACAGCAGCAGAGCCAGCGTGCTTTTTCCATAGCCGCTGGGCGCGAACAGGCCGAGCCGCTCCCCGCTGTCCACCGCCAGGCTCAGATCCTCCAGAACCCAGGGGCCCCTCCGGTCATAGCGGAAGCTGACGTGTTGGGCTTCAAGTCGCATGAAAACACCTCACCTCTCCGTCCCGCACCCGGCGCACCGGGGGAACGGCGGACTCGCACTGCGCCGTCCGGTGGGGACAGCGGGGCGCAAACAGGCAGCCTCGGGGCAGATCTCCCGCATAGGGCTGAAAGCCGGCAATGGGGGCAAAGTCATGCTGGGGCAGAGCCCGCCACAGCGCCCGGCTGTAGGGGTGGCGCAGGGCCTCCGGCCCCCGGCGGAAGTCCTCCGCCGGGGCGGTTTCCACGGTGGTTCCCGCGTAAAACACGGCAATCCGGTGGGCAAAATGGAAAGCCAGGTCGATGTCGTGGGTGATGAGCACCACGGCCTTGCCGGCGTCGGCCAGGTCGCGGAACATCTGCAGGGCCTCCCGGGCCTGGTCCAGACTCATCCCCGGAGTGGGCTCGTCGGCGATGATGAGCCGGGCTCCGGCCAGCAGAGCCGTGGAGACCAAAACCCGCCGGGCCATGCCGCCGGAGAGCTGAAAGGGATACAGCCGCTCCGTCTGCTCCGGAAGGCCGAAGCGCCGGAACAGACTGCGGCGTTTTTCCGTGGGACGGGGCTTCCGGTGGCCGTCCGCCTGAGGGCCCACCTTCATCAGGGGATCCAAAAAGGCGACGGACTGGGGCACCAGGGCAATTTCACCGCCCCGAAGCTCGGCCTGCCGGTCCGGGGTCAACGGCCGGCCGTCAAAGCTCAGCCTTCCCTCCACCCGGGCGTTGCCCGGCAGAATCCCCAAAATGGCGGAGGCCAGCAGGCTTTTTCCCGAGCCGGAGGAGCCGGCCACTGCCAGAATCTCCCCGGGGTAGACCGACAGGCTCAGGCTGGAAATGACCTGGAGCCGCTGCCGGGTCAGGCCGCGCCGGTACATTTGAAAAGAAACGGACAAGTCCGAAACCTCTAAAAGCGGCTGTTGATTCGGTTCCATCGTAACCTCCTGCATACCGGTCTATTCCTGGGCGCTGTAGGGGTCCAGGATGACCCGTAGATTTTCACCCAGCCGGTCCATCAGCAGCACCACAGCCACCAGGAGCAGGCCCGGGAACACCGCCGGCCACCACATACCGGCGGACAAGTATTTCATGCTCTCCGAGAGAATGATGCCGATGGCCGGCTGCTCCGGAGGCAGGCCGTAGCCCAAAAAGGAGATCGAGGCCTCGTGCAAAATGGCGTGGGGAAACATGAGAATCAGACCCACCAGAAACTGGGGCACCAGGTGGGGCAGCAGGTGGCGGGTCAGAATCCAGCCGCTGGATTTCCCCAGCCGCCGGGACACCGCCACAAATTGCTGATTTCGCAGCTGCATCACCTCTCCCCGGATGAGCCGGGCCAAGCTGGTCCAGTGGGTTGCGGCCACGCCGATGAGCAGGCCCTTGAGCCCCCGGCCGCAGGCAAAGGAAATCAGGATCACCAAAATGGTGTGGGGAATGCCCATCACCAGATCAATGAGCCAGTTGACGGCGCTGTCGACCGCCCTGGAGCCGGTGGCTGCGGCAATGCCGATGAGCACGGCTGCCACGGCGCTGATGGCCGAGGCGGCAATTCCCACAGTCAGGCTGGTGGACAGGCCCTTCAGGGTCCGCAGAAATAGGTCCCGGCCCAGCCAGTCCGTACCGAAGGGATGGGTCCAGGAGGGCGGCGCCTTGGCCTGGGCGAAGTTGGACGCCACGGCGTCGTCCGGAATCCAGCGGCCGGCGGCAAAGGCGGCGATCATGAGAATTCCGATTAGCACGGTGGAGAGCAGGAGTCTGGTCCTTCGGTTGCAAAATCCCTTCATGGGCGGGCCTCCTTCATCCGGGGGTCCACCACGCCGTAAAGCAGGTTGGCAATCAGGTTGCCCACACAGACAAACAAGGTGGAAAACAGCGTGATGCCCAGCAGTAGGGGCACATCGGAATTGAGACCGGCCTCCGCCGCAGCGGAGCCCAAACCGGGATAGGAGAACACGGTCTCCGCCAGAACCGAGCCCCCAAACAGCTCGGCAAACGAAGCGAACTGCAGCGTCAGGGCGGGCAGCAGGATATTGCGCAGGCCGTGACGGCGCAATATGGTCCTCCCGGTCTCTCCCCTGGCCCGGGCGAACAGAACGTATTCGCTCTCCATCACCTCCACCAGCTTCTGCCGGGTGTGCAGGGCGATGTTGGAGACGGACATGAGGCTTAGGGTGAGGGCCGGCAAAAGCAGGTGATGCAGCCGCTGCCAGATGGTCACCTGACTGTTGAGCGCGCCGATGGGAGTGGAAAAGCCCAGGGGAAACCAGCCCAGCGCCACGGAAAACACCAACAACAGCACCAGGCCCAGCCAAAAGGTGGGGATGCTGCTGAGAATATAACAAATCTTCTTGAGAATCCGGTCCGGCAGCCGGTCCCGGCACATGCCCATGACGCATCCGAGGCCGAAGCCCAAAAGGCCGGAGAACAGCCAGGCGCACAGCATCAGGGCCAGGGAATTGCAAAACCGCTCGCCAATGAGCTCCAAAACCGGACGGCGGTACAGGAGGGACTGGCCGAAGTCTCCGTGAAGGAGCGCGTTCAGCCAGTTCATGTACCGCTCCACCGGCGGGTCGTTGACCCCCCAGTATTCCTCCAGCTCCTGCCGCTGTTCGGCGGAAACGCCGCCGACGCCCAGCACATACTGCTGCACCGGGTCCACGGGAGACATGCTCACAAGCGCAAACGCCACAACGCTCACAGCCAGCAGAAGCAGCAGCGTCTTCAGGCCGTACCGCAGCAGAGTCCGGCCCAGGCGGCCTGCCATGCCAGTCATAACATTCTTCCTTTCCCGGCGGGCGCAACGGCCCGCCTTTTTCTTTGGTTCCTCATCCTCAGGCATTCCAGGACCAGTCTCTGAGATTTTTCAGCAGGGGCATGGAGGCGCCGTGGGGATGGAGCTGCTGCGGGCCGATGTCCAGGCCGTCCCGGACGTAATAGACATGCTCCACGTTCACAATCCAGACCCAAGGGCACCGGCCCTTCATGGCGGTGCCCGTGGAGCCGTCCCACTGGGCCAGCTTCCAGTTTTCATAGGCCTCCTCCGTGGTCCGGGCCTCCATGGCGGCCTCCAGGTAGCCGTCGGTCACAGCCGAGACGTAGCCCTCGGGGTTGTAGTAATCGTCCCGGAGGGCGTAGCTGCTGTGGAACAGGCAGTAGCTCTCGTAGGGATTGGCGGCGCCCCAGCCCATCAGCACGGCATTGGAGAACATGCGCTTGGAGATGTCGTCCCAGCTGGTGCCCTCCACATGCATCTGAATGCCGACCTCCCGGAGCTGCTCCGCCGCCGCCATGGCCACGGCCTGCCGGACGGAGTCGCCGCTGCCGTACAGGCAGGTGAATTCCGCCCTCACCCCGTCCTTTTCCACAATGCCGTCTCCGTCGGAGTCGGCCCAACCGGCGTCGGACAGGAGCTTCTGGGCGTAGGCAACGTCGGTTTCGATCACCACCTCCGGGTTGTTCCAGGGCATGCCGTCGTTTTCCGAATAGCAGGGGGAGGCAAAGCCGTTGAGGGCCGCCTGAGCCACCTGCTCCCGGTCTATGGCATAGGCCATGGCCTGTCGGATCTCCAGGCAGCTGGTGACGTCGTTGCCGATGGGGTAACCGTCCTGGGTGGTCTTCCCGGTGTCCGGCTCCACAGGCAGGGTGATGCCCCGGTTATCCACGGAGGTGACGGACTGCACGGTATAGCCCGCCACCTGGGTGGTGGCCAGGGTGGCGGCGGTGAGGGCCACATCCACCTGACCGGCCTGGACGGCGGCCAGGGCGGCGTCCTCGTCCTGGAAGACGATGGTGACCTTCCGGATGGACGGAACCTGTCCGTAGTAGTCCTCGTTGGCCTCCAGAATCAGCTGCTCCTGTTGGTTCCACTGGACAAACTTGTACGGGCCGGAGCCGATGGGCGCGACGCCGTAGTTCGGGCCGTAGGCGTGCTCCGGGACGATGCCCACGGAGGCGACGGTGTTGAGGAAGGAGGAGGTGGGCTTGGTCAGGGTGAACACCACCGTGGTCTCGTCCACGGCCTCAACGGTATCTAGAAAGGTCAAATCCAGGGAGGACTGACTGGTTTTGGCCGTGTTGAAGGTAAAGGCCACGTCGGCGGCGGTGACCGGCTCCCCGTCTGTAAATTTGGCGTCGGTGCGGAGGGCAATGGTCCAGGTGAGGCCGTCGGAGGACAGGGCGTACTCCTCCGCCAAATCGTTAACGAAGTTCATGTCATAGTCATACTCCACCAGCGTGCTCTGCACCAGAGGGGTGGCGCCGTGGCCCCAGCCCCGGCAGGGATCCAGGGTGGTGGGCTCCGAGGAAATGGAAATCACCACCTCGTCCCGGTTTGTCTGCCCGGCAGGCTCGCCGCCGGTCCGGGCGGCGCATCCGGCCAGCAGGGACAGTCCGGTAAACGCGGTCAGAATCAGAGAAAATACGGTCTTTTTCACGGAGATTCCTCCTACTTTGTATTGTCTTCGCCAGTATACCCCATGCTCCGCACTGCCGCAAGCCCCCCTGGGGGTTAAAAATTTTTCCAGTTCCCCAACGCGCGCCGCCGGAGCCCTGGGCTTTCCAACAAAACCGCCTCCAGGCTCCCTAGGTCCTGGAGGCGGTTTTTTCACATGTCGGTTTCCTCTTCCACGTCGGCAAAGTCGCTCTCCCCGGCATAATCTCCGGCGGAGGTCGGGGGCGGGCTGGCGACATCCCGCTGGCTGCGGAGCTCGCCGATGCGCTGCAGAGCGGCGTCAATCCGGCCCACCTGCTCGTCATAGGCAGGACCCGCCGGAGCGGCAGCGGAAATTCGATCCTGATAGTACAGCTTCCCAATGGCCTGATATGCGGCCTTCACCTTTTCCTCCTCGGCGGCAATGGCGATGGAGAGCTTGGCGGAGTTGGCCGCCCGCTTGGTGGCGGAGGCGGCAGTCTGCGCCGCGCTGGCGGCCCGGTTCCAGAATTCGTCGAAATGACTCATGGCAGAATCTCCTTCCGGTTCAGGTTTTCCTCTTTATTATAACACACTTTCAGCCTGTCCGGTGCGTAAAACCCGGCATTTTACAAAAAATTTATGTTCTGAGCCAGGTGCAGAACCGTTGCCACAGGCTCTGCCGGACCGGCGTCTGCTCCTTCTGTTCCGGCTCCGCTTCCCGGCAGGCCCCGGCTGCGGCCACCCGGTTGACAAACAGCTTTTCCGGGTCATGCTTCCGGAAGGCCTGCACGGTCAAAATGATCAGCGCCGTCACGCAGCCCACCGCCGCCACAATTTGGCTCACGCGCAAATCCGTACCGGGGATATAGAGGCTGTCGGTCCGCAGGCCCTCGATCACCGCCCGGCCGGCGCCGTACCAGGCCATGTATTGCAGCGCCGTCTGGCCGTCGTACTTCCGTCGTTTCGACAGAACGTGCAGCAGCAGGAAGCCCGCCAAATTCCACACCGACTCATATAAAAAGGTGGGATGGACGTAAATGGTCCGGCCGGTCGTCCCGTCGGTGAGCCCCATTCGCAAAAAGCCGGTGGTTTCCCCGCCAAAGGCCTCCCGGTTCAGGAAGTTGCCCCAGCGGCCGATGCACTGCCCGATGAGAAAGCCCAGGCAGACCAGATCCAGCAGAGCCAGGACGTTCAGCTTCTTCACCCGGCAGAAAATCAAAGCGCCGATGACCGCGCCGATGACGCCGCCGTAAATGGCCAGTCCGCCCTCCCAAATGTACAGGCAGGAGATGGGGTTGGCGGCATACTGCTCCCAGGAAAAGATGCAATAATAGGCCCGGGCGCAAATGATGGCAAAGGGGGTCACCCACAGGACCCCGTCGATGAGATGGTCCTCCGAGATGCCGAACTGTCGGCACCGGCGGCAGGCGTACCACACCGCCAGGCACAGGCCCAGCGCAATGATCACCCCATACCACCGGATTGTAAAATGGCCCAGGGTGAAGCCGGTGGAGGGATTCAGAGAGATCCCCAGCCCGGGAAAGGAAATTTCAGTAAAGGTCAACATACCGGCCCCTCCTTTTGCCGCGGCAGAACGATGGAAATGGCGCTGCGGTCCGCCACGACTGTCTGCCGCAAAAACGCCTCAATTTCTTCTTTGGTGACGGCGGCGTACCGGTCCGGGAAGGCCCAGAAATCCACGCCGTCAAAATGAGCCTGGCACAGGCGGAAGCAGAGACTGTCGAAGCTGTCCAGCCCCCGCATCCGGCGGCCCAGGGCGGATTTCTTCAGCCGGAGGAAAAGCGCCTCGTCCACGCCCTCCTCCGCCATCCGTCCGGCCTCCCGGCACACGGCGTCCCGGACGGCCTCCGGGTCCCGGCTGTCGCCGCCGCAGCTGAGCAGGGCCACGCCGGGCATGTCCTCATAGCCCGCAGCAAAGGAGGAATCAATGAGCCCTTTCCGGTACAGCTCCAGGTACAGCCGGGAGGACTCTCCCATCAGCGCCTCGGCCGCCAGATCGCCGATCAGCTCCTGCCGGGCTCCTGCCGGGCCGAAGCCGGGCCAAGGACATTTGAAGCCCAACTGAAAGGTGGGCATCGCCACGTCCATCTGCCGGCGGGTACAGGGCGTGGGGCAACGCAGCCCCTCTTCCGGCCCGTAATCCCGGACGGCCGGCGGGGCAGGCGCGCCGAACGCCGCCTCCTCCACCAGCTGCATCACCCGCTCCGGGTCCACGTCGCCGACCACACAGAGCATCATGTTGGCCGGATGGTAAAAGGCGTCGTAGCAGCTCCGGAGAATCTCCGGGGTAATGGCGGCAATGCTTTGCTCGGTTCCGGCAATGGGCTCCCGGACGGGGTGGCGGCGGTACATCGCAGCAAACAGATCCTCGTAAACCCGGCTGTCGGCGCTGTCTTCATACATCCGGATCTCCTGACCGATGATGCCCCGCTCCCGCTCCACCGACTCCTGGGTAAAGTAAGGCGTGCCCACAAAGGTGAGCAGCAGGCGCAGGCACTGGTCAAAATGCTCCGTACAGTTGAAATAATAGGCCGTGGCGGCATAGCTGGTGAAGGCGTTGGGGTTGGCGCCCAAAGCGGAGAACTCCTGCATCACATCCCGGTCCGGCAGCTCGAACATCTTGTGCTCCAGATAGTGGGCCACGCCCGCCGGGGTGTCATAGGTCTTGCCCTTCCAGGTAAACCGGGTGTCGATGGAACCGTAACGGGTAACCAGGTAGGCGCATGCTCTGGCAAAGCCGGGCTTGGCCACCACGCATACCGGCAGGCCGTTGGAAGCGGTGGCCTGCCAAAACCGCTCGTCCAGCCGGGAATGATAAACTTCTTTCATACCGAAGCTCCCTTCAGGAAAAAGATGGTGTCCAGCTCCACCTGGGCCGCAATCTTGGCGACCTGGTCGGCGGTGACGGCCAGGACCGCGTCCCGGTAGCCCGCCCGATCCAGGGGAAAGCGGCTCAGCAGACGGAAGAGCGCAAAATCCTCCATCCGCCCGGCGGCGTCGGCAATGGTGCGCAGGCTGGAGCAAATGGCCTCCTGGGCCGCCCGAAGCTCCGCCTGGGTGATTTCACCGGCCCGGCAGGCCTCCAGCTGCCGGAGAATCTCGTCCCGGGCCTTTTCATAATTTCCGGTGTCAATGCCCGAGGACACCGTGACAATGCCCTTGGCCCCATAGACCGAAGAGGACGCGTAATAGCACAGCGACAGCTTCTCCCGCACGTTCTGGAACAGCTTGCTGGTCAAATCCCCGCCGAACAGGGCGTTCCAGACCATCAGCGCCGGGAAGCGGGGATCCTGGGTTGTGATGCCGGTGGTAAAGCCCATAGCCAGCTTCCCCTGGGTCAGCTCCATCGTCTCCTCCAGATACTGAGGCTCCGCCCGGCGGCCCATGGGGGCAAAGGGCAGCGGATCCGCCGCCTGCCGGGGCAGGCCCGCCAGCGCCCGGCGCAAAAGCTCCGCCACCGTCTCCAGAGGCGCGCTGCCGGCGTAAAACAGCTCCACCTGGGAAGCGCCCAGCACCCGAAGGTAATGGCGGTACAGCTCCTCCGGCGTGACGGCGGCCACATCCTCCGGCTCCCCCAGCCGGGGTATGCCGAAGCCGTCGTCCCGGCACATGGCCCGCAGCATTTGGCGGTCGGCGTAGACCCGCTTGTCATTGACGGCGGCCTCGATGGTGCTGATGAGATTCTCCTTTTCCCGCTCCACCCAAGCCGGAACAAACACCCCGCCTTCCAGCCGGGGCCGGAGGAGCACCTCCCCCAGCAGCTCCGTCACCGGCTCCAGCACCCGGTCGTCCTCCAGGGCAAACCGGTCCTCCAGAAAGCTCAGGTAAAAGCCCCAGGTCTGAATCTGACCGTTTTTCCGCACCAGGGGGCCCAGGCTGGCGCCGTAGAGGCCGTCCAAAGCCCGGGAAATGCTTTGCAAATCCGGATGGGTCTGCGTGCCCTGGATCAGCACATTGGCCAGAAGGGCGTTCTTTGCCGCCTCCTCCCGCCGCAGGGGGCGGAGAAAGCTGCAGCTCAGGCAGGCGCTTTTAAACCGCCCGGTCTGCACGCCCCGCAGGCAGACTCCGGAAAACAATTCTATTTTTTGCTCCATATCCGACATCCTTTGTTTTCGTTCCGCCGTCCGCCCGCAGGCGGCGGCGTAGCTGCATTATATATCATTTTGCCCAAAAGGAAAAGAGGAAACCAAATCTTTTCCCGATTTCTCCTGAAACCGGCCGCTGCCCCGGCGCCTTTTTCCTCCATTGCGGTCCTGCCGGGGCCTGCGCAGGCCTCCGGGAAAAGCCGGGGACTGCCGCAAAACGGCAATCCCCGGCTTTGAAGGGCCCCAGGCGGAGAAGCTACAGGGTCCGGAAGCAGATCAGCAAAACGGCGGCTTGGGCGCGGGTGGCGTTATGCTTGGGCGCCAGTGCATCGCTGTCCACGCCCTGCAGCAGCCCCGCAGCCACCGCCCAGGATATGGCGTCCACCGCGTAGCGGCTGATCCGGTGGGCATCGGAATAGTCCTCCAGCTCCCCTCGGGCGGAGGTATCTGCCCCCAGATAGGCTGCGTAGCGGTACAAAACGGCGGCAATCTGCTCCCGGGTGACCGGCGCGTCGGGATCAAAACGGTCCGGGGTTTTGCCCGTCACAATGCCTTGGGCCGCCGCCCAGATGACGGCGTTGGAATACCAGCGGTTGCCGGGAACATCCCGGAAGGGATTTTGCGCAAGCAGCGACGGCTCGCCCTCCATGCGGTACAAAACCGTCACCAGCTCGGCCCGGGTCAGGGGCTTTTCCGGGCAAAAAGTGGCGCTGCCGGTCCCCCGGAAGAGCCCCAGGGAAAGGACGGCCTGCATCTCCTTCTCGGCCCAGTGGCCGGTTATGTCGGTATAGCGGCCGGTGACGGCAGGATCCGTGACAATCAGCCGGACGGACCGGCAGTAATCCAGGAACCCGGCGGAAACCGTGAGCTCCCCGGGCTGCCGGGCGCGGATGCGGCAGGAATCTCCGTCGGACGCCACCATTTCCGCCGCAGTATCCTCCGAAAGGGACCAGGAAACCTCCACGCCGAAGGCATGCTCCGCCGTGTTCTCCAAGGTCACCGTCTCGCCGGGGGCGGCAACGGCATAGGCCGACTCCAGCTCCACCAAATCCAGCAAATTCTCGCCGCCTTTCAGCTCGTAGGCCGAGACGTTACCGGCATAATCGTAGCCCAGATACAGATATTTGCTGCCGGCATCAAAGGGGTAAAAGCCGCTGGAGCTGATGCCGGATTCTCCCCGGGCCGGCTGCTGGGAGGCATAGGTGGTGGTGAAAATGAGCCCCTCCCACCTTCCGGCCGTCTCATTGTAATCCAGGCTGATGCTCATGTCGTAGTCCAGGAACCAGAACTCGTCATGCTCCATCTTCACATGATACATGCCGTCTTTTTCCTCTTCTCCGAAAAGCTCTGCCATGGGATTCCGGTCGGAGAACACAAAGCGCTCCGGGCTCAGAGGCGCGGTGGTATCGATATACAGGGAGAAGGCCACGGTGTCGTTGGCGTTGGGGGTTTCAGATTGATACTCCCCAATGGCCTGGGCCTGAATGGAAACCCAGGTATTTTCCTCCAGCAGGCAGCGGCTGGTGTCGTAATAGGCGTAGTCCGTCACCCCGTCGCCGTCCCAGTCCTCCTCCACAATGGGGTACAGCCAATCCATGGACAGCGCGTCCTGGGCAAACACGCCGCCGTACAGCACGGCGTTGTCGGTATCGCTGAAATAGGTTTTGGAAACAGGCTCCGTGGTCTGCTCCCAGAGGACCTCGCCGGTGTCCAAATCCGTCACGGTATAATGAATGGCCGCTGCGTTCCGCTTCAGACCGAGGCCCAGGGAAAAGCTGTCCAGAATTCCGTCTCCATTGGGAGAAATTCCGGCGTTGGACGAGTAAAAGGGCAGATAGCCGAAGGGCGGCTGATCCGACATACTGGCCGCCGGCACCTTCTCGTTCTCCACGCCCCGGCTGTCTCCCAGATAAAACAGCCTGCCGCCGAAGCCGGCCAGCTCCTCCTGGCTGTAGGCGGGGAGGCTGCTCCAAATGGCATTGTGGAACTGGTCCGCCGTGGTATAGGCCTTGTCGCCGCCCAGGAGGGTGTCATAGGCGCCCTCCTCCAGAACCGGCCCCTGGCCGAAGTCGCCGTAGAAGGCCAAAAACGGCAGGCTCAGATTGGGCGTCTCGTCGCTGAGCAGCTGCACGAAGCCCTCCACATAGGAGCCGTAGGGAAAGCGCTCGTCCATATACGCCCGGTCGTCCGCCGACAGATTCACCGTGACCGTGATCTCCACGCAGGAGTTGGCCGGGACGGTGACCGTGCCGCCCGGGACGCTGGAGCGGACGTCCGCATCCAGCTCCCGGGCGTAGCCGGGTACCAGATAGGTGGTTTCTCCGTTTTTAATCTGCCCGCTCTGGGCCACCTGCCCCAGAACGGTGGTATCCAGGGTATAGACCTTTTGGGCATCGGAGCGGTTCACCACCTGGAAGGTCATCTCATAGCTGCCGGTGCGGTCGGGGTCGTCGCCCAGCTCCAGCTTGGCCTTGTTGGTGCCCTCCACCTGCAGGTAGGCCTGGGAGGCGACGGCGGCAGCGGCGTGAACCAGGCCCGCGCCCTGCTGCCGGACGGGGTAATAGGTCCCGTGGGCTTCGTCCACAACAGGCGTCGCGGTGCTCATCAGCAGACAATTGACGGCGCGGGTGATCTCCGACTCCGTCAAATCCGTTTCTTCCAGAGACTGCCGGACCAGAGCCGCCGCGGCGGCCACAGCCGGGGCGGCCATGGAGGTGCCGGAGGCCAAAGCATAGTAGTCGCCGTAATATGCGGAAAATACATTGCCGCCGATGCCGGCAATTTCCGGCTTCAGGGTCAGTCCGTCGGTGGGTCCCCAGGAGGAGAAACCGGACATCTGACCGGCGGTGGCGCTGGGATTCCAAAAATCGTCCACCCGCAGCAGGCCGCCTTCCGGGCCCTGCTGGAGCATCCAGTCGTACTGGACCAGGTTGGTCGCCGCCATGGGCACGTCAAACCGGGTCAGGGTAAAATCAACATAGCCGTAAGCCTCCTCCGCCGTGACCGTGGGATCATAGAGAAGGACGCCGGCGGCTCCGGCCTCAGCGGCCGCAGCGGCGATGGAGTCGGCATTGCCGCCCTCAAAGGGAGCAAACACCAGCTTTCCCGCCGCATCGTCCCAGGTGTCCGTAAAGGCCAGCTCCCGGGACACCAGGTTTTCCCGAAAGCCCTTCCCCTCCGGGATATCTTCCCATTCGGCGTAGGATAGGAACTGGCGCAGGCCTGCCTCGGCGTTGTACCAGCTGACCGTGTCGCCGCCCAGGTTGATCTCGGCGTCGTTTTCCACACTGGCTACGGTCAGCACCGAGTCGAAGGAGCCGGGCATCCCCACCGTGCCGGTGGAGACGGAGCTGGACTCCACCATGCCCCCGCCCCAATAGCTTCGATACCCTGTGGAGGCGTCGTTACCGGCGGAAACCACCACCTGGATGCCGGCCCGGTCGGCCGCGTCATAAACCTCGGTGACCCCCTCGTAGTACACCGGGCCGCAGGCGGAGCCCAGAGACAGGTTGGCGCAGTCCACCCCCAGCAAAATGGCGTCCTCCAGAGCCGCCACCAGGTAATCCAGGTAGCAAACGCCGTCGGAGTCGAAAACCTTCATGACAACCAGCTGGGCCTCGGGGGCCATGCCCATGGAGTCCATGTCGAATTCTTCCTTGGCCTCTTCCACCAGGTTGCCGGCGGCAATCCCGGCCACGTGGGTTCCATGGCCGAACATGGTTTCGTCGTCGGAGCCGTAATCGGCCCGGCCGTCGCCATAATTGTAGCCATAGGGGATTTTGCTGCTGTAATACACCTGATCCGCCGTGAGGCCGTCGGTGGATGCCTGGGCATGCAAAACGCCGGCATCCAGAAGGTCCGCCACGTCATCCCGGCTGAAGGCCGCCCGGGCGGGGTCGGACGGCTCTATGGAGAAGGAGGGATTTTCGTAGCACAGACCGGTGTCCAGCACGGCGATGCTCATCCCCTCGCCCCGATATCCCAGGTCCCAGGCCCCTTCGGCGCCCATGGCCGGAGCGGCGTATTTCAGGTTGGGGGAAATGCCGCCCTCCCTCTGCCCGGCCTGGATCTCCGGAACCCGGTAGCTGGGCATTAGAAAGGCCTTCTTCACGCCGTCCATCTGATTGATGGCCGCCAGATCGGCGTACTTTACCGTGGCCGACACCGCGTTGGTCAGGAGCGTGAAGCTTCCGCTGACCTGGATATCGTAGCCCAGCTTCCGGTTGATGGCCTGCACCGTGGACTGCTGCCGGCGGCGAAGGGCCTGCATGGCGTCTCGCTCCGCAGCGCCCACTGCCTCGCCCAGATGAACCTGCATGGTCTGCATCTGGCTGACGGAATCGGCGTCCAGGAGGATCATCACCTTGACGAGGCTGGAGGGGCCATAGGTCTGGCTGAGGACGCTGACCGTCTGCCCCTCTTCCAGCGAAGCCTCCCCCAGAATCTCCTGCACGGCGGCGGAGCAGGCGGCCGCCTCCTTGGCGTCAAATTCCCGGCAGGTGACTGCCGAGCCGTCCTCCGCCGTCATGTATCCGGCCTCTCCCCCGGACAGCTCCGCCAGGCTCTCGGCCTCCGCCGCTGTGAGGACGCGGCCTGTGATGTACATGTCGTTGTTTGCCACGCGGGTATAGGACTGCCCGTTTTCTCCTTCATAAACGTAGGTGTATCCCGCAGGAACAAAGGTGGTCTCGTCGGCTTGGGCATACACGCACTGCTCTGCCTTGGCCGGAGACGGGGCGGAGCCGCCTTGCGCGCCCGCCGGTCCGGCTAAGCCCAGGACCAACGCGGCGCAGAGGGCCAAGGCGGCCCACTTTCGAAATTGCCTTCTCATCATCTGGTACCTCCTCAAGATTGCGTTTTATTATCACGCCGCCGGTAAGAAAGCGGCACAATAACCCAAAGGAAGCTTCCCTCGGAGAGAACGAAAGGCTCTGCGCCGGGCAGGCTTTTCCCGAACCTGCGGGGCGACCGGAAAGGGCGCAGGTCCTCCGCTTTCCCCCGGCCGGCGGCGGGGAAACCGGGACCCGGACGGCGGAAAATCCAAAGCCGGTGAACATTCTATGCAGGGGATGCTTGCCCGTTTCCGGAAAAGTCGGGATGCAAATAAAAAGACACCCCGGCAGAGTGTTCTGCCGGGGCGCAAGTTCCTGTGGTTTTAGTCGATCTCGGTGACGACACCGGAGCCAACGGTACGGCCGCCCTCGCGGATGGCGAAGCGGAGGCCCTTCTCGATGGCGATGGGGGTGATCAGCTCAACGGACATGACGACGTTATCGCCGGGCATGCACATCTCCACGCCCTCAGGCAGGGTGATGATGCCGGTCACGTCGGTGGTCCGGAAGTAGAACTGGGGACGGTAGTTGTTGAAGAAGGGGGTGTGACGGCCGCCTTCTTCCTTGGACAGGACGTAAACCTGGCCCTTGAACTTGGTCAGAGGATGGATGGAGCCGGGCTTCGCCAGAACCTGGCCGCGCTCGATGCTCTTCTTGTCGATGCCGCGCAGCAGAGCGCCGATGTTGTCGCCGGCTTCTGCGTAGTCCAGCAGCTTGTGGAACATCTCGATGTCGGTGACCACGGTGTTCAGCTTGTCTTCCCGCAGGCCCACGATCTCCACAGGCTCGTTCTTCTTCACCACGCCGCGCTCCACACGGCCGGTGGCCACGGTGCCGCGGCCGGAGATGGTGAAGACGTCCTCCACGGGCATCAGGAAGGGCTGGTCGGCCTTCCGGTCGGGCGTGGGGATATAGTCGTCAACTGCGTCCATGAGCTCCTTGATGCAGGCATACTCGGGGGCGTTGGGATCGGTGGACTCGGAAACCAGAGCGTTCAGCGCGGAGCCCTTGATGATGGGGATCTCGTCGCCGGGGAACTCGTAGTAATCCAGGGTCTCGCGGACTTCCATCTCCACCAGCTCCAGCAGCTCCTCGTCGTCCACCTGATCGCACTTGTTCAGGAAGACCACGATGGCGGGCACGCCCACCTGACGGGCCAGCAGCAGGTGCTCCTTGGTCTGAGCCATGGGGCCGTCGGAAGCGGCGATTACCAGGATGGCGCCGTCCATCTGCGCAGCGCCGGTGATCATGTTCTTGATATAGTCGGCGTGGCCCGGGCAGTCCACATGGGCGTAGTGGCGCTTCTCGGTCTCGTACTCCACGTGAGCGGTGTTGATTGTGATGCCGCGAGCCTTCTCCTCGGGCGCCTTGTCGATGGAGTCATAAGCCTCAAACTTGGCCTTTCCGGAGAAAGCCAGGTACTTGGTGATGGCGGCGGTCAGGGTCGTCTTGCCGTGGTCAACGTGGCCAATGGTGCCGATGTTGACATGGGGCTTGGTTCTTTCAAATTTCTGCTTTGCCATTGAAAAAGTCCTCCTGTTACTATTTCTGGTAGGTGAAATAAAATACGTGACATGTTACAGCCAGAACTGCCTCTATCCTACTACAAATCAGGCAGAAAGGCAAGAAAAATTTATCCGCGGGCCCGCTTGGAGACGATCTCCTCACTCTTGGATTTGGGCAGCTCCTCATAGTGGCTGGGCTCCATGGAGTACTGGCCCCGGCCCTGGGTTTTGCTCCGCAGATCGGTGGCGTAACCGAACATCTCGGCCAGCGGCACGTTGGCGTCGATCTGGGTGGCGCCGTTGCGGGGAATCATACCCAGGATGCTGCCCCGGCGGGCGGAAATGTCGCCGATGACGTCGCCCATATAGTCGTCGGGAACCACCACGGCGACCTTCATAATGGGCTCCAGAATGGTGGGATTGGCCTTCCGGCAGGCCTCCTTAAAGGCCATGGAACCGGCGATCTTAAAGGCCATTTCGGAGGAGTCCACCTCGTGGAAAGAGCCGTCGTACAGGGTGACCTTCACGTCCACCACCGGGAAACCGGCCATAACGCCGGCCTGCATGGCGCCCTGGATACCGGCGTCTACCGCCGGGATATACTCCTTGGGAATGGCGCCGCCCACCACGCTGTTGAGGAACTCGTAGCCCTTACCCGGCTCGTTGGGCTCCACATGAATCTTGACGTGGCCGTACTGGCCCTTGCCGCCGGACTGGCGGGCGTACTTGGTCTCCTGGTCCACCGCCTTGCGGATGGTCTCCTTGTAGGCCACCTGAGGCGCGCCCACATTGGCCTCCACCTTAAACTCCCGCAGGAGCCGGTCCACGATGATCTCCAGATGCAGTTCGCCCATGCCGGCGATGATGGTCTGCCCGGTTTCCTCGTCGGTATAGGTCTTAAAGGTGGGATCCTCCTCGGCCAGCTTGGCCAGGGCGATGCCCATCTTCTCCTGACCGGCCTTGGTCTTCGGCTCAATGGCTACCCGGATCACAGGCTCGGGGAAAACCATGGACTCCAGAATGATGGGATGGTTCTCGTCACAGAAGGTGTCGCCGGTGGTGGTGTTCTTCACGCCCACGGCGGCGGCGATGTCGCCGGAGTACACCATGTCGATGTCCTCCCGGTGATTGGCGTGCATCTGCAAGATCCGGCCCAGGCGCTCCCGGGCATGCTTGGTGGAGTTGAGCACCGTGGTGCCCTTGGCCAGGGTGCCGGAGTAGACCCGGAAGAAGCACAGCTTACCCACAAAGGGGTCCGTGGCAATCTTAAAGGCCAGAGCGGAGAAGGGCGCGTCGTCCGAAGCGGGACGGAAGTCCTCCTCGTCGGTGTCGGGGTTGATGCCCTTGACGCCCTTTTTGTCCAGGGGGGAGGGCATATAGTCCACCACGGCGTCCAGCATCTCCTGGACGCCCTTATTCTTGTAAGAGGAGCCGCAGGTGACGGGAATCATGGTGTTATCGATGGTGGCCTTCCGGATGGCGGCCTTGATTTTGTCGATGGAGACTTCTTCGCCGCCCAGATACTGCTCCATGATCTCATCGTCCACCTCGGACACGGCGTCCATCAGCTTCTCGTGATATTCATTGGCCAGCTCTGCCATGTCGGCGGGGATCTCCTCTTCCCGCATATCCTTACCCAGCTCGTCGTAGAACACGAAGGCCTTCATCTTCACCAGGTCGATGACGCCCTTGAAGTCGGACTCCGCGCCGATGGGGAGCTGAATGGGAACGGCATTGCATTTCAGGCGGTCGCGCATCATGTCCAGCACACGGTAGAAGTTCGCGCCCATGATGTCCATCTTGTTGACGTACACCATGCGGGGGACCTTGTACTCGTCGGCCTGGCGCCACACGGTTTCGGTCTGGGGCTCCACGCCGCCCTTGGCGCACAGGACCGTGACGGAACCGTCCAGCACGCGCAAAGAGCGTTCCACTTCCACGGTGAAGTCCACGTGGCCCGGGGTATCGATGATGTTGATCCGGCAGCCCTTCCAGAAGCAAGTGGTGGCGGCGGAGGTAATGGTGATGCCGCGCTCCTGCTCCTGGGCCATCCAGTCCATCGTCGCCGAACCGTCATGGGTTTCGCCGATCTTATAGGTCCGGCCGGTATAGAACAAGATGCGCTCGGTGGTTGTGGTCTTGCCGGCGTCGATGTGGGCCATGATGCCGATGTTTCTGGTATTTTCAAGCGAGTACTGTCTTGGCATTGGGGAACTCCTTTGTTACCAACGGAAATGGGAGAACGCCTTGTTGGCTTCCGCCATCTTATGGGTATCCTCGCGCTTCTTCACAGATGCGCCGGTGTTGTTGTAGGCGTCCATAATCTCAGCGGCCAGCCGCTCTTTCATGGTACCTTCGCTGCGCTTACGGCTGTAAGCGGTGATCCAGCGCAGGCCCATGGTCTGACGGCGGGCGGGGCGGACTTCAATCGGCACCTGATAGGTGGCGCCGCCGACGCGGCGGGACTTGACCTCCACGGCAGGCATGACGTTTTCCATAGCCTGCTGGAAGACCTCCAGCCCGTTTTTGCCGAGCTTTTCTTCAACGATTCCAAAAGCACCATAGACGACCTTCTGGGCGACGCCCTTCTTGCCGTCGAGCATGATGCTGTTGACGAGCTTTGTAACCAGAACGGAATTGTAAATGGGGTCCGGGAGAATTTCTCTCTTGGGGACATTACCTCTTCTGGGCACTTCGCTTCCCTCCTTCATATCAAGATGATTTCATAGGTACTTCAGAAGTGTACTTCTGTTGGTGCCTGCCAAGAGGTTTTTTACAGGATACATCTATAAAAAACGTCATGGCAAGGCGGTGCCTTGCGACAGGCGTGGAAATAGCAAGTAAAAATGAGCAGACAGAAGCTTACTTCTTGGCTGCCTTGGGCCGCTTGGCGCCGTACTTGGACCGGGACTGCTTCCGGTTCTGTACGCCCTGGGTGTCCAGAGTGCCGCGGATGATGTGGTACCGGACGCCGGGCAGGTCCCTGACACGGCCGCCGCGGATCAGCACCACAGAGTGCTCCTGCAGGTTGTGGCCCACGCCGGGGATATAGGCGGAGACCTCGTAGCCGTTGGTCAGACGCACACGGGCGATCTTCCGCAGAGCGGAGTTCGGCTTCTTGGGAGTGGTGGTTCTGACGGCGGTGCAGACACCTCTCTTCTGGGGGGAAGACAGGTCGGTGGCCTTGTTCTGCAGGGTGTTCAGGCCCTTCTGCAGGGCGGGAGACGTAGACTTGTAGGTAGCCTGCTGTCTGCCCTTTCTCACGAGCTGGTTAAAAGTAGGCATTGGTTTCTCCTTTCTTTCGTTCTCGCCATGGGGCGGATTTTATATCCTCGGGAAAACCCGGAAGGATCAAACGGGGGATTTTAATACGGCTGCCGCCGCAGCGCCTACGTCGATGCCGCAGGCTTTGCCCAGATCTGCCATGGTGCAGACCCAGGCGTAGGGTACCTGATATTGGCTGCAAAGCTGGAGCACGGAAGCGGTCAGCTGGGGATCTGCGTCCCTTGCCAGGAAGACCTGCCGGGCCCGCTCCTCCCGAAGCGCCCGTTTCAGCTGCTTCAGGCCCACAACCTTGTGCTCCGTTTTCAGCTCCTCCAGCAAAGGCGGTACCTCCGGGGCTGTTTCATTCAGAATGTCCATACGGAAAATCATTATACTCGATTATCCGGAAATGTCAACAAATTTTACCGGAAATTTTCTCCGTTTTGCCAGGTTAGTCTTCCCATTGCCCGGGAATTTATACCAGTTCCGCAGGCATTCTTTCAAAAAAGCCCGTCCTCCCTCGCCCCGGCCCACAGCGGGCTTCCATTCCGCTGGGGCCCTTTGCCAAGAAGCGGCATTCTTATTTTTTACATCGCGGCTTCTCCCGGCTCCTTTTTTATGCTATAATAGACGCACCGCGACAAAAACCGCAGAAACACGACGGCACGGCCCCCGTCCTGTCAGAAGGAGGATTTATGGAAGAGAACACAAAGGTTCTAGCGATCATCGCGGCGCTCCAGGCAGCCTATCCGGAGCCTCGCTGCGCCCTGGAATATCAAAAGGATTACGAGCTGATGGTGGCGGTGCGCCTGTCGGCGCAATGCACCGACGCGCGGGTCAACGAGGTGACTCCCGTGCTGTTCGCCGCCTATCCCACCCTGGAGGCTCTGGCCAACGCCGACATCGCCCACGTAGAGGAGCTGGTGCACTCCTGCGGCTTTTACAAAAACAAGGCCCGGGAGATCGTCCTGGCCTGCCGGATGCTCCTGACGGATTACGGCGGAAAGGTGCCCGGGACCATGCAGGAGCTGCTGCGGCTGCCGGGCGTGGGGCGGAAAACGGCCAATCTGTTGCTGGGCGACCTATACCACGCCCCCGGCGCTGTGGTCTGCGACACCCATTGCATCCGGATTTCCAACCGGCTGGGCCTGGCCCAGGGCAAAGAGCCGGAAAAGGTGGAGCGGCAGCTCCGCGCCATTCTGCCGCCGGAGGAGAGCTCGGACTTTTGCCACCGGCTGGTGCTCCACGGCCGGGCGGTGTGCACAGCCCGGAGTCCCAAATGCGGCGGCTGTACCCTGGCCCCCCACTGCGCCTTTGTCAACGGCGCGGGCTGACGCTCCAATTTTGAAATTTTATTGACATTTTATACCGCCCTCTTTATAATACCGTTGCTCGTACAGAATTTTGGTCCGTCAAAGGAGGTATCTATGGACATATTTGAAAAATGTCAAATGCGTTCCCGGGCAGACGAAGCCAGGGAACTTGGAATTTATCCGTACTTTCATGCGTTGGAGTCCCGGCAGGACACGGTGGTTCAGATGGAGGGAAAGCGCCGGATCATGCTGGGCTCCAACAATTATTTGGGTCTGACCACCGATCCCCAGGTGATTGAGGCCGGCATTCACGCCCTGGAGCAGTACGGAACCGGCTGCTCCGGCTCCCGTTTCCTCAACGGAACCCTGCAGATGCATCTGGAGCTGGAGGCAGAGCTGGCGGCCTTTCTCCGCCAGGAGCAGGTGATGACGTTTTCCACCGGTTTTCAAAGCAACCTGGGCATCCTCAGCGCGCTGGTGGGGATTCACGACTACGTCATCTGCGACCGGGAGAATCATGCCAGCATTTACGACGGCTGCCGACTCAGCTATGGCAAAATGCTTCGCTATCAGCACAACGACATGGCCGACCTGCGCCGGAAGCTGGAGTCCGTGCCGGAGAACTGCGGCTGCCTGATTGTCACCGACGGCGTATTCTCCATGGGCGGCGACATTGCCAACCTCCCGGAGATTCTGAAGCTGGCCCGGACCTTCGGCGCCCGGGTGATGGTGGACGACGCCCACGGCCTGGGCGTCCTCGGCGAAGGCGGAAGAGGCACCGCCAGCTACTTTGGACTGGAGGACCAGGTGGACATCATCATGGGAACCTTCTCCAAGTCCCTGGCCAGCCTGGGCGGCTTTCTCGCGGCAAACAGCCGGGTGGTGGATTACGTCCGCCATCACTCCCGTCCGTTTATTTTCTCCGCCTCCATCCCCCCGGCCAATTGCGCCGTGGCCCTGGAGGCGCTGCGGCAGCTGAAAAAGCGGCCGGAGCTGGTGGACCGTCTGAGCCGGCTGGCCACCTATGCCAGAACCGGTCTGACGGAACGGGGATTGAAGCTCCGCCCCTCTACCACCCCCATTATCCCGATTTATACTTACGACGTCATGGGCACGCTGACCAAAGCGAAGGCGCTTTTTGACGCGGGCGTTTACGTCAATCCCGTGCTGCCCCCCGCCACCCCGGACGGCGCGTGCCTGCTGCGGACCAGCTACATGGCCAGCCACACCGAGGAACTTCTGGATGAGGCCATGGATTGCATTGCCTCCGTCATGCATAAGGAGCAGTCATGAGCACGGAAAAAATTGTCCTGCTCACCGGCGGGAGCTCCGGCATCGGCCGGTGCGCCGCCCGGCGTCTGGCCGATGCCGGCTGCCGGGTATATGAGCTGAGCCGCCGGGACAGCCGGCAGGCAGGCATCACCCACCTGCCCTGCGACGTGACCCGGCAGGACCAGGTGGAGGCGGCCGTTCAAACCGTGGTGGACCGGGAGGGACGGATCGATATTGTGGTGAACAACGCCGGTTTCGGCATTTCCGGCGCCGTGGAGTTCACCGATACCGAAGACGCCCGGCGTCTGCTGGACGTGAACTTCTTCGGGATGGTCCGGGTCAACCGGGCGGTACTGCCCCATATGCGCCGGGCCGGAGGGGGCCGGATTGTGAATCTGAGCTCGGTGGCCGCCGTGGCGCCCATTCCCTTTCAGACCTATTACTCCGCCTCCAAGGCGGCGGTCAACGCCTATACCCTGGCCCTGGCCAATGAAGTGCGCCCCTTCGGCATCACCGTCTGCGCCGTCCAGCCGGGAGATATCGCCACGGGCTTCACCGCCGCCCGGGAGAAGTCCCAGACCGGCGACCGGGAGTACGGCGGCCGCATCGGCCGGTCCGTGGCCCGGATGGAGCGGGACGAGAAAACCGGCATGGCGCCGGAAGCCGCAGGCGCCTTTCTCTGCCGGGTGGCCCTGGGCGGCAGCCGCCGTCCCCTGTACACCATCGGCGGGTTTTACCGCCTCGCCGTCCTGCTCCTGAAGCTTTTGCCCGCCCGCACCGGCAATTGGCTGCTGGGCCGGCTGTACGCCACATAACACCAAGAAGACCGGCCGCCGGAGGCAACCCAACCGGAACGAAACCAGCCAAAACGGTCAATCGATAAGCCGGGACTGTTGCAAAATAGACTTTTCAGAAATTTTACCTAATATTTTAGCGGGAGAAACCACGAGTTTTCGTGATTCCTCCCGCTATTTCTAACTTTTGGAGAGAGTTATTTTGCAACAGGCCCACTTCCCTATTTTCCTACACCGATTATGAACGCAGCTCGTCCGTTCCGGGCCTGCGGCCCCGGAGCGTGAAGCGCCGGGTTATTCCGGAGATTGCCAGCCGTTCTCAATGGCATCCAGCAGGGGACGCAGGTACGCCCGGTCCGTCCAGTCGGCCGGGCCGGCCCCGGCGGACATCAGAGCGGCCTGCCACGGCTCGTAACCCGCCGGGTCCTGCTTGGCCGTCATCTTTTTCAGCAGCTTGACCAAAACCCTGTCCCGAAAGCCCATGACGGACTCATCCCATGCGCCCCGGCCGTAAAAGCAGGGGATCTTTTCCATCGGGGGCTTCAGGTTCCGCGCCCGCAGCTCCCGGAGGGCATCTGCGTCCCAGGGCGACGCGCCGACGGCGAAGACGGCCAGCTTACAGCCCTGCAGCGCCTGCCAATGAGCCTGGATCCAGCCGATGCCGCCGATTCCCCCGGCGTAGATTCCGCCGCACAGGATGACGGCCGGGACCTGCCGTACGGCGTCGATGTCCGCCTTTCCGATCTCGACGCAGTCGAAGCCGGTTGCCTGGGCCAGCCAGTTTGCATACCGTTTGGCCGCGCCGTATTTCGACCGATATAAGATGATCCCCCGTTTCATGAAATGCACACCTTTCCCTATAAAATTTGCGGCTTTTCGCTGCATACCATGATACCCTCCCCCAGGAAGAGGCTCTAGCGGCTCTCGGTATGGGTTGGGTAAAATCTTCGAAAGCAGCCGCCTTCTTAGGCCGGGAATCCCCCATGGTCCCGGCAGCATGGCAAAACCCATCTGCCATGGAAGGATACAGATGGGTTTTGGAATGGAAAAAAGGCCGAGAAATTCGGAGCTTTACAGCGCCTCCCACTTCCGGGCGCCCCAGGTAACCATCGCCCGGTACAGGCCCAGGCACATCAGGGCCAGCAGCAGGCAGAAAAGGGCCAGAAATTCGGTGGGCGTCAGAAGGGCCCGCAGCGCAAACCCATACAGCAGGCCCCCTGCCACAATGACGGCCGTCAAGCCCAGCATGGTAAAGATGAGGGCGGCGGACTGCTTACAGGGATGCGCCTCCGTCAGCCAGTCCAGCCGGGCCCACTGAAGGCCGCAGATCATGCCCAGGAGTCCGCACAGAAGGCCCAAAAGGCCGCAGGTCAGGACTGTAAACACCACATCCGCCGGGCTGCAGCCGTAAGCCAGGGCCAGAATGAGGCCGGCAACCATGGACACGGGAACCACCAGAAGGTTGTGGAACCGCAGCTTTGCCCGCAAAATCTGCTGGGCAGACAAGGGCAACGACTTGAGAATCCAGATGCACTTGCCCTCCAGAGAGACCGAAGGCGTAGAAATACAGGTCATGCTGATCAAAAATCCCAAAGCGGCGCAAATGATCAGAGGAATCAGGAGCGAAGAGCCGGGAATGAGTGCAAAAAATTCCAGCACCTGCCTGCGGAAGATGACACCGGCCACGGCCAGCGCCAGGATGAAAACCAGGCCCAGGCCCATATTGGTGAAATAGACCGGGCATCCCACAAACCGCTTGCGCTCCTTCCCCATCAGAGCCTGCAGGGCGGAACCGGCCCGCAGGCTTTGGTAATCGACCTTCCGGCGGCGGCCGGTGCGCTGCATGGCGGCCGAGCTTAGGAAGGTGGCCGACAGGAACCAGTAAGCCAGACCAAACAGACCGGCGCACACGGCCAGGTAAGCGGCCAGATGCAGCAGATTCCCCGTGCAGGCCTGTCCCATGGCGTACAGCGGCCAGGCCCAGCTCCGCAGGGCGCTTGCCATAGACTGGCTGTTGGCGGCCATGGCGTTTAAAATCTCTCCTGCCTGGCTGTAAATGTAGAAGTAGAGCGCCAGGAACAGAATCATGTAAACCGCCGAGGCCACGGACTTGTTAATCCGGTTCAGCATCTGGTGAAGCAGCCATCCCAGCAGGCAGCACAGGGCCTGGGCCAGGAAGGGAACGGCCAGGGCGCACAGAAGGAACGACACCAGGCGCAAGGGTGTATAGCCGACCTGGAGTCCGTACACCACCCCGGCCGGCCCCAAAACCACAGCGGCAAACACGGCAGTCAGCACGATGAGGGGAAGGATTCGGCTCAGGAGAATCACCCGGGGCCGGATGGGCATGGATAGCAGCAGGGCGTTGTCCTTGGCATCATAAATCTGGCTCTGGGTGGCAAAGACGCTGCCGAACACCGACAGAGCCAGAGCCATCAACCCCGCCGTGGCGAAATACAGCCAGTCCAGGCCCGCCCCATGGTAGGCCGGAGCCAGCTGGCCGAACATGAGGCCGAACAGGCCGCAGAAAACCACAGCCACATAGGCGAAAAGAACCATGAATAGAACGGTCATACCCCGGCCCCGGCGTCTTTTCTGCTGGCTTTGCCGGAGCATGGTATGAAACAGGGCCCGGAAGCGGACCCGAATCAGCGCTTTCGTCATGCCTGTCCCTCCAGCTCCAGGAACACCTGCTCCAAAGAGGCCTGTCCCCGGACCTCGTCCATGGGTCCCGCCGCCACCAGGCGGCCGTTTTTGATGATCGCAACCTTATGGCACAGCTTTTCCGCCACCTCCAGCACGTGGGTGGAGAAGAAGATGGCGCCGCCGGCGGCGCAGTGCTGGGCCATGACGTTTTTCAGCTGATGGGAGGCCAGGGGATCCAGTCCCACAAAGGGCTCGTCCATGAGAATCAGCCGGGGATTGTGCAGCAGGGCGGAAATCAACGCGATCTTTTGCTTCATGCCGTGGGAACAGTCGGAGATGGGCTGCGCCAGATCGTCCGTCATCCCCAAAAGCTCCCCGTATTTCCGGATGCGGGCCGTGCGGTCCGCCTGGGACACGCCGTAAACGTCGGCCACAAAGTTCAGATATTGCAGCCCGGTCAGAAACTCATATAAATCCGGATTGTCCGGTATGTAAGCCAGCTCCCGCTTGCAGGCCAGAGGCTCCTTCTGAATGGAGTGTCCGGCTACAAAAATCTCCCCCTGATGAAACCGGAGTATGCCGCAGCAGGCCTTCAGGGTGGTGGTCTTTCCAGCGCCGTTGTGACCGATAAAGCCGAAAATCTCACCCGGCGCGATGTGCAGGCTCAGATCATCCACGGCGGTCTTTGCGCCGTAGGTTTTGGTAAAATGTTCAATCCTGAGCATATGCGCTACCTCTCTTGTATTTTAGAATGGCAACATCATACCACACGGTCTGCTGCGCCGCAAGTCCTTTTGAAAAATTATGAATTTCTTCAAAACACACAGTTTTTAGACCATTTTCCATGATTTACAGTTTGGTAACCGCCTGACCGGATCCGGCTGAAATCCCGGAAGACCATCCCCGCTCCCGGCTCTTACCATACACAAGCATGTGCGTGTCGCAACAAGGCCATAAACCCAGCTTTCCAACGCCGCTTGGAGGGAATTTGTGCACGGGCGCCGTATGCATGTATTTTACAGCGCCATGGAAAATCAAAAAATTCGCCCGGCAAACGATTTTAAGCTGGATTTTTCCAAAATAACATTTGACAAATGACGCCAAATCCCCTATAATGTTTTTCGCATGACTGCAAGGAAGGGATTGTTATGCTCCTCGGACTGTCCAAAATCATAGATTGCCCCGGCGCCTCGGTTTCCTTTTCCACCACCTTGGAATTTCGGGACCTTCGCTTCGGCTCTTCCTGCCCGGTGCAGGAGCCGGTCCTGGCCGCCGGGACGGTGCGCAACACCGCAGGCGTGCTGATGCTGGAGGCAAAGCTCACCACCCGGCTTCACGGCGTTTGCGACCGCTGCGCCGGTGAATTTCAGCGGGATGTGGAATTTCCCGTGTCCGCCGTCTTAGTATCGAAGTTGGAAGACGAAGCGGACGAGGACCCCTGGACGTTCCAGCTGGAGGGCGACAGCGCGAATTTGGACGACATTATGACGACGGCCTTTGTCCTCAGCATGGATTCCAAGCTATTGTGCCGGCCCGATTGCAAAGGCCTGTGCTGCCGGTGCGGCGCCAACCTGAACGACGGCCCCTGCGGCTGTCAACCGGAACCGGACCCCCGTTTTGCTGCTTTAAGGCAGCTTCTCAATGATAAATAAATTTTGACGCTGTGAAAAGCAGTTAGACCTAAGGAGGTGTCACCCATGGCTGTTCCAAAGTGTAAAGTTTCCAAAGCAAGACGCGACAAGCGCCGCGGCTCCAACTGGAAGCTGGCCGCCCCCCGCGTGGTTGCTTGCCCCAAGTGCGGCGAGTTCTGCCTGCCCCACCGGGCTTGCAAGGCCTGCGGTTTTTACAATGGCCGTCAGGTAATCGCTGTGGAGTCCAAGTAAGAGGCAAAGAACATGAGAGGAAGGCGTTTTGGGCCTTCCTCTTTTTCTACCCTGATGATGGCGGCTTTTGCCGCTACTATGTCCAGCAGGACATAAACCAGATTGCCCTTACCCTACAGGACGCCCGCAAGGATGTTTTTTCGGCGACCCGGGGCTTGTATTTCCGATCCTCCTTTTGAAGCGGCTAAAAAGATCGCGGAGAAATCGAACTTCCTCAAAAATCAAACCCACAACGGGGAGCGTGGATTGAAATATATTGTCCCGGGTGTGTTTTTTTGGGGATTATGTCGCTCCCTGTACGGGGAGCGTGGATTGAAATTTCATGTCCCGCCGGGAGTACAAAACCACCAACCGGTCGTTCCCCGTAAGGGGACGGAAGCTGGAAAGCAATCAATAAAATTTACGGAGGGGATTCCATGCTCGAAAATATACCATCCCAATCCACCCTGTCTGCACTGCTCGGGCAAGCTTTGTTTGAGGTTTGGCAAGAGCTGTGTTCCGCGATTGACGAAAAATATGAAATGGAACAATTATGGAATACCGGCGGTAAGAGTTGGACATACGAGTATAAGTATCAGAGAGGCGGCAAAACGCTTTGTTGCCTATATGCAAAAAGTAATTGTATCGGTTTCATGATTATCTTCGGGAAGAATGAACGGGCAAAATTGGAAGATATCAGAGACACCCTTTCCGATTCCGTCTGTCGGCAATATGATGCAGCAAAAACCTATCACGACGGAAAATGGGTCATGTTCGAGCCGTCCGATACTTCCGAGTTTGGAGATTATATGAAGCTATTGTCTATCAAGAGAAAGCCGAATCGAAAATAACCATCTCCATTTGTCGAGGAAGTCGCAAAGACGCCCGCGCCAATCCACGGTCAAACATGAACGGCGCAGATGATATGCTCCCTTTTTCAGGCCGTGAAACAGGAACCTGCCGTTCCAGGGGGCACATCGTGCCACAGAGCCCACATCGCCTTGTGATCAACCCTCCGGCCGGATCGGTTGCGCAAAAGCCCGTGTGGAAACGGCGCGGTACCGCTATCTGCGTGAAGTCCCCCGCTCCTTCCCGGCAAGCGCAGAACGCTGCGCCGCAAGCCTGACATGCCGGTCCGGCCCTGCAGGCTGGGGTGCCGAAATTTTTCCCCCGGCGTCTTGACATTTTCTCCCCGCCGCGCTATGATGAGGGCGGACAATCCAATCATTCCTGTGGCGCTCCGGCACGCTCCGCGGCCGGCGCGCTGTAACAAGACAATGGGGTGCAAATCCCCGCGCGAACCGGCGCTGTAAGTGTCGAGATATCTCCCTCGTTGACGCAAGTCAGTCATTGGGGCAACCTGAGAAGGCAGAGGGTCCTATCGCCTGAGACACAAGTCAGAAGACCTACAGGAATTCATGGCTGGACCCCCGCCCCGGTATCCGGGCAGGCGCGTCCTACTTTTGCGCAGAAAAACGGCTGCGGCGATGACTTCGCCGCAGCTTTTTTTGCAGGCCGTCCGGGAGCTCCCCCTGTCCCGGGCAGCCTGGCGGGCCGGGGTGTGTGCGGCTCCCCGGCAGCTTCCGGCCAGGAAAAACCGAAGTGCGCTTTCACGCAAGTGCGGTGCGTGAAAGCGGCTTCGGTTTTTCTTTTGCAAAACAGTGGAAAATTTCCCCCCGATGGGGTATGATGTCAGAAAAAGGAGGCCGCTATGGAAAAACTCACCAGGTCATTTTACACCCGAGACTCCCTGACCGTGGCCCGGGAGCTGCTGGGCAAAATATTGGTGCACCGTCTGGACGGCCGGACCCTGGCAGGCCGGATTGTGGAGACGGAAGCCTACCGGGGCCCCCAGGACCGGGCGGCCCACTCCTACGGCGGGCGGCGCACCGCCCGGACGGAGGTCATGTTCGGCCCCGGGGGCTACGCCTATGTATATCTCATCTACGGCATGCACTGCTGCATGAACGTCGTAGCCGCCACAGTGGATCAGCCCCAGGCGGTGCTGCTCCGGGCCGTAGCCCCGGCGCCGGAGTGGGGCGACCTGCGCCGGGACGGCGCGGGCCCCGGCAAGCTCTGCCAAGCCCTGGCCATCACCCGGGACTGCTACGGCCTGGACCTGTGCCAAGACCGCCTGTATCTGCTGGACGACGGCTTTTCCCCCCAGGACGTCGCCCGGTCCCGCCGCATCGGCATCGATTACGCCGGAGAGGCCCGGGATTACCCCTGGCGTTTCTTCCTCCCCGGCAATCCCCACGTCTCCGGCGGCAAGGCCTTCCGGTGACACAACCAGACAAGATAAAAGGAGAAAAAATGGCATATCAAATTCATAAAAACGTCATGCCGGACCCCAAAGCCCGCCGGGCCTTCGACGCCCTGGCGTCTCAGGTCTTCGGCCTGTCCTTTGAAGACTGGTACGCAGCCGGGTATTGGACTGCGTCCAACCTGCCCTACACCCTGTTTGACGGGGATACCGCTCTGGCCAACGTCTCGGTGAACCGCCTGACGGTTCTGCTGCAGGGCCGGCGGCGCCATTACATCCAGCTGGGCACCGTCATGACCCGCCCCGGCCACCGGGGCCGGGGCCTGGCCCGCAGGCTGATGGAGGAGGTGCTCCGGGATTGGTCCGGCCGGTGCGACGGCATGTTCCTGTTTGCCAATGAGACCGTTCTGGACTTCTATCCCCGGTTCGGTTTCCGCCGGGCCGCCCAAAGCCGGTACATCCTCCCGGTGGCCGCGCCTCTGGGCGAAGCGCGTCCTTTGAACCCGGATTCTCCCCGGGACCTGTCCGTGCTCCGGGCCTGCTATGAAACAGGGAACCCCTTTTCGGCCTGTCAGGTGGTGGAGAATTTCGGACTTCTGATGTTTTACTGCCGCTCGCTTTGGAAGGACTGCCTCTATTACCTGCCCCGGCAAAACGCCGTGGCCGTCGCCCGGCAGGAGGGAGACAGCCTGCATTGCTTGGACCTGTTCGGCGGCAGCGACCGGGACGCCGCCATTGCCCAGCTGGCCCGGCCCGGCGTTCGGGAGGCCCTTCTGGGCTTTACCCCCACAGAGCCCGCTTCCTGCCGCCGGGAGCCGGACGACGACGGCGACGCGCTGTTCGTCCTGGAAGGCGGAGAAAATCCCTTTGCCGACGGAACGCTCCATTTTCCGGAGCTCTCTCACACCTGACGCCCGCCATTTGAGCAGGATTTGCAGCGCCGGGCCGCAGGAAATCGCCTGTACAAGGCAAAAAATGTGTGTATAATAAGGTTATAACTCCCGCAGCGCATCCACCAGCGCCGTCTTTGCCGCCGCCTTCTCATCCTTCTTTTTGATGATCCGGGCGGGGATGCCGGCCACCACCGTCTCCGGCGGCACATCGGAGATCACCACCGCCCCGGCGGCCACCACGGCGCCTCGGCCCACTCGGACGCCCTCTAGAACGACGGCGTTGGCGCCGATGAGCACATCGTCCTCCAGGACCACCGGCTTGGCGCTGGCAGGCTCCACCACCCCGGCCAGGACCGCGCCGGCGCCTACATGGCACCGGCTGCCCACCGTGGCCCGGCCCCCTAGGACCGCCCCCATGTCAATCATGGTGCCCGGCCCGACTATGGCCCCGATATTCAAAATTGCGCCCATCATAATCACAGCCCCGTCGCCAATCTCCACCTGATCCCGGATGATGGCCCCCGGCTCAATGCGGGCGTTGAGCCGCTTCAGATCCAACAGCGGCACGGCAGAGTTTCGGGCGGCGTTTTCAATCTCCAGGTCGGCGATGGCCTCCTTCTGGGCCTCCAGAGCGGGCCCCACCACCTTCCAGTCTCCAAAGACGATCTTGGTCCCCGCTCCGGTGGGAAACTCCTTAGCCCCGGGAAAGGCGGTGGGAGCCTTCTCCCAGAGATAGACCTTCACCGGGGTTTTTTTCTCCGCGCTGCGGATAAACTCAATGATTTGTTCTGCGTTCATATACTCAAATGCGCTCCTTTCGTGGAAAACGGATTCGGCATAAGGATACCACGTTTTCCCAAAAAACACAACGGAGGAATTGCCATGGACCTGATCACAGACCGTCGGGCTTTGCATCAGATTCCCGAGCTGGACCGGGACCTGCCCGAGACCCTCTCGTATCTGAAGGCCGCTCTGGCTCCCCTTCCCTGCCGGGTCTTCTCCCCGGCGGAGAGCGCTCTTTGCGCCTTCTTCGACTTCGGCCGGGACCACAGCCTGGCCTTCCGGGCGGATATGGACGCCCTTGCCGTCCCGGAGGCCACGGGCCTGCCCTTCGCCTCCCGCCACCCCGGCCGGATGCACGCCTGCGGCCACGACGGCCACATGGCCGTCGTCCTAGAGCTGGCCCGGCGTCTGGCCCGGCGGAGGGACCTGCCCCACAACGTTCTTTTGGTCTTTCAGCCCGCCGAGGAGACCACCGGCGGCGCCCGGCCCATCTGTGAAAGCGGCGTCTTCGCCCAATTCCACACCCGCGCCATCTTCGGCCTGCATCTGTGGCCGGACCTGCCGGCGGGAACCGTGGCGTCGATTCCCGGCGGCATGATGTGCCGGTCCTCAGAGGTCACCCTCGCCGTCACCGGCCAAACCGCCCATGTGGCCAAGGCCGCCCAGGGACGCGACGCCTTGGAGGCCGCCGCCCGGTGGTATCTGGGCGCCTTGGACCTGGAGCGGCAGCTGCCCCCGGACGAGCCCCGGCTCCTAAAATTCGGCGTCCTCCGGGCAGGGGACGTCCGCAACGCCCTGGCGGGCTCCGCCCGTCTGGAGGGAACCCTCCGAGCCTTCCGGGACCCGGTGTTCGACCGGCTCCGGCAGGCGTTGGAGGACCTGGCCCGGCAGGTGGCCGCCGGGACCGGCTGCCGCCTGGCGCTCACCTTTTCCCAGGGCTACCCGGCAGTCTGGAACCCCCCGGACCTGTTGGCCCGGGCGGAAGCCGTCTGTCCCGTTTCCCGGCTGGACCGGCCCGCCCTCATTACCGAGGACTTCTCCTGGTACCAGCGAACCCTGCCGGGCCTGTTCTTCTTTCTGGGCTGCGGACCGGCCCCGGCCCTGCACGCTCCCGACTTTCAGTTTGACGAACGGGTTCTGGCCCGGGGCGCGGACCTGTTCACCCGAATTGCGGAGGAATTTTAACCATGGAACTCAATCAGCATTTGGACGGCTTAGCCCTGGGCGGCATCCGCCGGTTCACCGCGCTGGCCCAGGAACGGGGAGACTGCATCCTGCTGACCCTAGGCGAGCCGGAATTCGACACCCCCGCCCCCATCCGCCGGGCCTGCCGGGAGGCTCTGGACCGGGGCCTCACCCACTACACGGAAAACCGGGGCAGCCTGCCCCTGCGCCGGGCCATCTCTCAATTTGAACGCCGGACCCGGAACCTGGACTATGAGCCGGAGGAGATTCTCATCACCCTGGGCGCCACCGAGGCCATTTACACCGCCCTCACCGGCGTCCTGAACCCCGGCGACGAGGTGATCATCCCCACCCCGGCCTTCAGCCTATACGACACCGTCGCCCGGATGGCCGGGGCCGTCCCCATTGCCGTGGACACCGCTCCCACGGGCTTTCAGCTCACGGCGGCGGCTTTGGAGGCGGCGCTGTCTCCCCGGACCAAGGTTTTGGTCCTCAACTCGCCCAACAATCCCACCGGGGTGATTTACACGCCGGAAAACCTGCAGGCCATCGACCGGGTGCTCGGGGACCGGCCGCTGTTTGTCCTCTGCGACGACGTGTACTGGGGCCTCAGCCCCTGTCTGACCTTCCCCCAGGTTTCCCGCCGCCGGGACCGGATTCTGGCGGTGCAGAGCTTCTCCAAGCCCTACGCCATGACCGGCTGGCGGGCGGGCTATCTCATGGCTCCTCAGCCGGTCTTGGACCGGCTGGCGGTTCTGCACAGCCACTGCGTCACCTGCGCGCCCGCCATGGTCCAGGCTGCCTGCCTGGCTGCCCTGGAATGGGATCCCCAAGAGATGGTCCGGGCCTACGAACTCCGGCGGGCCTACGTCTGCCGCCGCCTGGGGGAAATGGGGCTGCCCTGCGTCCGGCCTGCAGGCGCCTTTTACGTCTTTCCCTCCATCGCCTCTCTGTCCATGTCCTCGGAGGAATTCTGCCTCCGGTTGATTCAAGAGGCCGGCGTAGCCGCCGTCCCCGGCACTGTCTTTGGAAAGGAAGGCTTCGTGCGGATGTCCTGCTGCTGCTCCATGGAGACCTTGCAGGAGGCCATGGACCGCCTGGCGCGCTTTGTCCGCCCAGTCACAACCTCTGACATAAAGAAAGGAGAAACACCATGAAACAAGAAATCTTTCGCGGTATCGCCACCGCCCTGGCCACCCCCATGGACGCCGGCGGCGCCATTGACTACGAGGCCTACGGCCGTCTCATCGACTGGCAAATCGCCTCGGGAGTAGCCGGCCTGGTGGCTTGCGGCACCACCGCCGAGAGCGCCACCATGACCGAGGAGGAGCACCGGGCGGTCATCCGCTTTACTGTGGAGCGGGCGGCGGGCCGGGTGCCGGTCATCGCCGGTACCGGCAGCAACTGCACCGCCAAGGCCGTCGCCATGACCCGGTACGCCTGCTCCGTAGGCGCCGACGCCTGCCTGCTGGTGACCCCCTACTACAACAAAGCCACCCAGACCGGTCTCATCGCCCACTACACCGCCATCGCCGACGCCTCGGACCGGCCGCTGATCCTCTATAACGTCCCTTCCCGCACCGGCTGCAACCTGCTGCCCGCCACCTGCGCCGCCCTGGCCCGGCATCCCCGGATCGCCGCCGTCAAGGAAGCCTCGGGCAACATCAGCCAGATTGTGGAGCTGGCCGCCCTGGCCGGGGAGGCCCTGACCCTGTACTCCGGAAACGACGACCAGATCGTGCCCCTTTTGGCCATGGGCGGCTCCGGCTGCATCTCGGTTTTGTCCAATGTGGTTCCCCGGCAGGCGCAAACGCTCTGCGACCGGTTCTTCGCCGGGGACACGGCAGGCGCGGCGGAGCTGCAGTGCCGCCTGCTGCCCCTGACCCAGGCCCTGTTCTGCGAAGTCAATCCCATCCCTGTCAAAGCGGCTCTGGCCGCCATGGGCTACGGCTCCGGGGCCGTGCGCCTGCCCCTGACGCCTATGGAGGAAAGCCGCCGGGCGGTCCTCCTGGAGGAGATGAAGAAGCTGGGGGTTTTGGCATGAAAATATTGATCAACGGCGCCGCCGGCGCCATGGGCCGGGAGCTTCGGCAGCTCCTTCAGGCCGGTTACGCCGGTGCGGAGGCCGCCGCTTTGGTAGACGCCCGGGGCGGCGAGGGAATCTACACCGGCTTCTCCCAGGTTCGGGCCGAGGGCACCGTCCTGGACTTCTCCTTCCACACCGCCACCGCTGCCGCCGTGGATTACGCCACCGCCCACGGCCTGCCTCTGGTAGTGGGCACCACCGGCCACACCGAGGCGGAACGGGCCCATATTCTGGCGGCGGCGGACCGGATCCCTCTGTTCTACTCCGGCAATATGAGCCTGGGCATCGCCGTTTTATGCCGCCTGGTGAAAGACGCCGTCCGCTTCTTCCCCCAGGCCGATGTGGAAATTCTGGAAGCGCATCACAACCGGAAGGCCGACGCCCCCAGCGGCACGGCCCTGATGCTGGCCGAAGCCGTCCGGACCCAGCGGCCGGAAGCGCCCATCCGCTGCGGCCGGTCCGGCTCCTGCAAACGGGTCCCCGGAGAAATCGGCATCTCCAGCCTACGCCTGGGGAATCTGGTGGGCATCCATGAGGTCCTGATCTCCACCGGCACGCAGACCCTGACTCTGAAGCACGAGGCCCACGACCGGAGTCTCCTGGCCCAGGGGGCTCTGGAGGCAGCCGCCTTTCTCCAGGACAAGGCGCCGGGCCTGTACACCATGGACGACCTGGTCCAATCGCCTCCCCGGCAAAATTGACGCCAATTTCTCTGATAAAGGACAATGGATGCATGATAACAGCAAAATTCGGCGGCACCTCCCTGTGCGATGCCGCACACTTTCAGCAGGTCCGGGAGATTCTGGACCAAAACCCCCGGCGGCGGTTTGTGGTGGTCTCCGCCCCGGGCAAGCGGTGGGATGACGACGTGAAAATCACGGACCTGCTCTACCGCTGCCATCAAGAGGCGCGAGCCGGCGGCAGCGTGGCTGCGGCCTTCGCCCCGGTGGCAAGCCGATTCCGGGATATCGTGGCGGATCTTCGCCTGGGCCTGGACCTGGAGGAGGAATTTCACGCCACGGTCTGGGCCATGGAGCGGGGGGCCGGGCAGGCCTTCTGCGCCAGCCGGGGCGAATATTTCAGCGCCCGGATTATGGCGGCCCTTCTGGACCTGCCCTTCCTGGACCCGGCCCAGTGCATCTTTTTTGACGAAAACGGCCGGTTTGACGGAGAGGCCGCCCAAAGAACCCTATCGGCCAGGCTGGAAGGGCTGGACGGCGCGGTGATGCCCGGCTTTTACGGCGGCATGCCCGACGGGGCCGTGGCCACCTTCTCCCGGGGCGGCTCCGACATCTCCGGCGCCATTTTGGCCCGGGCCACGGCCTCTTCCGTCTATGAAAACTGGACCGACGTCTCCGGCGTCCTGGCCGCAGACCCCCGGGTGATTTCCGCTCCGCCCCCCATCGGCACCATGACCTATACCGAGGTGCGGGAGCTGGCCTATCTGGGAGCCACCGTGCTGCACGAGGACGCCATTTTCCCGGTCAAGGCCGCCGGTATCCCCATCCACATCTGCAACACCATGGAGCCCGCCGCCCCCGGCACCTGGATCGTAGCCCGGTCCCAGGAGCCTGCCGGGGCCATCACGGGCCTGGCGGGCCGCCGGGGCTACTCCGCCATCCAGGTGGAAAAGGAGCGGTCCAACAACGAGGTGGGCTACTGCCGGAAAATCCTGTCCTGCCTGGAGAAAAACGGCGTTCCCTTTGAGCATCTGGCCACCGGCATCGGCAGCGTCTCTCTGGTGGCCCAAACCGCGTACGTAAACGCCCACCGGCAGCGGCTCCTGGAGGATATGGAAGCCGCCGTCCATCCGGACAGCCTGCAGATTCTGGACGGCCTGTCCATGATCGCCGTGGTGGGCCGGGGCATGGCCGGCCGCCCCCAGGTCGCCTCCCGGCTTTTTGACGCCGTGGGGCGAGCCGGTGTAAACGTCCGCCTCATCGACCAGGGCACGAAGGAGCTGAACATCGTGCTGGGCGTGGCCGACTCCGATTACGACCGGGCTATGCAAGCCATTTTTGACAGCTTTTTTTCCAAAAACACAGGAGGAAATTCAGATGGAATACCAAAAATTTGAACATACGCTCATTGTCCGCCTGGACCGGGGGGAAGAAATTGTAGACTGCCTGCTGGACCTGGCCCGCCGGGAGCATATCACCCTGGCCTCCGTCAACGGCCTGGGCGCCGTGAACCAGGTGACGGCCGGCGTCTTTTCCCCGGTCACCAAGCAGTACCGGTCCCACGAATTTCAGGGAGACTTTGAAATCATCTGCCTGCACGGCACTCTCACCACCCAGGACGGCCGGCCCTACGGCCACTTCCACATCAGCATCGGCGACGACGAGGGCCGGGTCTGGGGCGGGCATCTGAACCGCGCCGTGATCAGCGCCACCTGCGAGCTGGTGGTCACAGTCCTGGACGGCCGGGTGGAGCGTAAACCGGACCCGGAGACCGGCCTGAACCTCATGGCCTTCGGCGTCTGATTCCACCGGAGCCAATCGGTCCGCCCCAGGGCTTTCCTGCCGGGGCATTTCACCCGATTCCACTTGCCTTTCCCCTCCCGGCCTTCCTCCGGGAGGGAACCACGCCAAGGAGGCTTTCCATGGAGAAAAGCTTTGATCTCACCCCGCTGGTGGATTCCCTCTGCCACTGCTTCGCCCGCCGTCTGGGGCTGAACCGGAGGGGCTTGATTCATTTGCTGCACAGCTGCCGGTTTGAAGAAGGCATCCTGCAGTTTCAGGGGCAGCGCACCCATTGCGGCAAGCTTCTGGCCCTTTGCCGGCCGGTCCTGGACCGGCTCTGTCCCGAGCCGGAGGAGGGCTGGCTTCGCTTTTTCTACGAAACCCTGGCCGCCGGTCTGTTTCCGAATCCCGCCCGCCCAGCCGCCTCGGAGGAGGCCCTCGGCGCCATGGACTTTTACCTGCAGGTCCTGGAGTGGCTTCTGGCTCAGGAAGCGGTCTTCTGCCCCTTCGACCCTCTGCTGGACCCCCACTGGGCCACGCCGGAGGAGCTGGCGGACAGCCGCCTGGCCGGAGAGTACCGGGCCTTCCGCACCGCCGTCCTGCAGGACCGGTTCCCCACGCTGCTGCGCATCGGCCGGGACTGCATGCCCTTCGATCCGGCCAGCCATACCATCGGCGTCAACAATGTAGCCGTGCACACCGCCCGGCTGGCCCACCGGGCCGGGCTCAAGGTAGACGTGGCCCTGGTCAGCGCAGCCGCTCTCAGTCACGACATCGGAAAGTTCGGCTGCCGGGGAAAGGATGCGCCTCGAACGCCTTATCTACATTACTACTTCACCTGGCAGTACCTGTCGGACCGGGGGCTTCCCCACATTGCCCACGTGGCGGCCAATCACTCCACCTGGGACCTGGAATTTGAGAATCTGCCCATGGAGTCCCTTCTGTTGATTTACGCCGATTTCCGCGTTCGGGCCCTGCGGGACGAGGCGGGCCGGGAGCATACAAAAATCTACAGTTTGGAGGACTCCTATTCCATCATCCTCTCCAAGCTGTCGGACATGACCCCGGAGAAGCTCCGGCGGTACGCCACCGTATACGCCAAGCTCCGGGATTTTGAGAGCTTTCTGGCTTCCCGGGGGGTGGCGGCGGATCTGTCGGTTTCAGCGCCTCAGCCCGCCCATGTTCAGGCCCCGGCCCTGTGCACCGGACCTGAGGCCATCACCGGCCTGCGCCATCTCACCTTCGACAACAGCCTGCGCCTTATGGACACCTTCAGCACCGACGCGTCCTTCCAGCAGCTGCTGGAGCAGGCAAAAAGCGAGAAAAACCTCCAGCGCATCCGCACCTACCTGCGGCTGTTTGAGGAGTACAACAGCTATATGCCCCGGCACAGCAAGCGGATGACTCTGAACTTTTTATACGAGCTGCTCATGCACCGGGAGGGAGACGTTCGCCGGCGCGCCGCCCGGATCATGGGCCGTATCCTGGCCAACAGCGGCCCGTCGTACCGGAAGGAGCTCCCCGCCGACGCGCCCGCCACCGCTTACGCCCCCACCTTAATGGGCTATTTTGCCGAGGCCGAGCGGCTCTGGGACGAGCAGATTCAGCTGTGCCTGCACCCCGACCGGAAAATCTCGCCCAAGCACGCCCAGCGCATCGCCGACAGCTTAAAGGTAATTACCGACAGTCTGTTCTCGGCCTGCTCGGACTATGACGCCCAGGTCATGGCCCGGCCGCTGCTGCGCCGCCTGTCGGAGGCCGTGGAGGAGGAACGGGAGGCCCTGGTGAGCGCCCTGACCTATGTCCCCACGTCCGCCATGGAACCGGCCGGTCTGGACGGCGTTCTGAGCACCCTCTGCCGCCTGCTGGCGGACCCGGATGTCCCCCTCCGCCTCACCATTCTCCGCTGCTTCCGGCATATCCTGGAGCAAAAGCCCCATACGGCCTCCGTTCTGGAGCCGGTTTTGACCGGATTGGACCCCGGGGAGTCCTTCGCCGTCTGCTATCAGCGGGCGGTCTTATTAAACCGGTATTGCGGCCACGACGCTCCCCTGCCCCAGGCCGACACCAGCGAGCTGTTCCTGAGCAATTTGAAAAACGCGGTGCACTGGTCGGTGAAGCTGGTCCACATCGACATCCTCCAGAACCTGGTCCAGGCCAACCCCAGCGAGGCCTTTCACACCGCCATGCACTTTTCCAATCTGCTGTCCGTCAGCGAGCACCTGCCGGTGCGGGAGCACGCCGGCGCGGCCCTGCTGCAGCTGGTCCCCTACCTGACCGTGGACCAGCGCAATGAGATTGTGGTGGACCTGACCCGGGAGCTGGAGACGGGGCAGGAGCAGATTTCCTACTACATTCCGCCCTTCTTAGGCCGCCTCATCTGCCAAATGCCGGACAAGGAGCTTTTGGAAGGGCTGGACTACCTGGACGATCTGATTCACCAGGGCTCTCTCCGGGCGGCCAGCGCCGCGCTGCACACCCTGGGCGCCATGCTGACCGAGCCTCAGGGCTACCAGCGGACCTCCGTGTCCAGCCGGGTGCTGGGTCTTTTGCTTACGGGCATCGCCCATTACGACGCCCTGATCCATCAAACCGCCCTGTCCGTCCTGTGCCGGAGCGTGTTTGGAAATCCCGCCATCTCCCAGGAAATCCGCCGGGATTGCCTGGTCCGCACCGGCAAGAAGCTGCTGTGCCTGCTGCATGAGCCGGCCAGGGACCCGCTCACCTTCTATAACCACGCCGCCATGCTGAATCACCTGTACCGTCTGATCGTCTCCTGCGAGGTGAGCGGAACGGCGCTCCGCTTCCCGGAGCCACGGCCCGTGGCCTTTTTCCCCGGGACCTTCGATCCCTTCTCCGCCGGGCACAAGGAAATCGTCCGGGCCATTCACGACATGGGCCTGGAGGTCTATCTGGCCATCGACGAGTTCTCCTGGAGCAAGCGGACCATCCCCAAGCTGCTGCGCCGGAAAATTGCCGCCATCTCCGTGGCGGACCTGTGGGACGTCTATCTGTTTCCGGACAACATGCCCATCAACATTGCCAGCCCCGAGGATTTGGCCGCCCTGGCGGAAAAATTCCCGGGCCGGGAGCTGTACCTGGCTGCAGGCAGCGACGTGATCTTCGGCGCCTCGGCCTATCAGTCGGAGGCCCCCGGCTCGGCCCGGTATTACAGCCACGTGGTCTTCCGCCGGGCCGCAGACCGGACCGCCGGAGAAAAGCTGGCCCGAATTCTCCGGGGCAAGTGGCAGCTGGTCTCGCTGCCCGCCTGGTGCGAGGGCATCAGCTCCACCCAAATCCGGGAGTATGTGGACAAAAATCTGGACATCTCCATGCTGGTCGATCCCATTGTTCAGTCCTACATTTACGCCAACGGCCTGTATCTGCGTTCCCCCCAGTTCAAAAACGTCCTGGCGCCCGGCGACCTCTATTTTGAGCGGGCCCGGGAGAGCCAGGCTCCCCTGCCGCCGCTGCTGCGGGCCACCATGGACAGCCACCGGGGCAGCTGGGGCATTCTCCTGCGGGCCCGTTCCGCCCGGGAGCCCCTGGGCTGGGTCTGCGGCCACACCGTCACCAGCTCCCAGCTGCTGGAAACCCTGGGTTCCCAGGACGCCGCCGCCTACGTCCGACGGCACACCTCCGGGCGCATCATGATGGTCGACAGCGTGGTCTCTCTCTCCCCCCAGACCCAGGGGGCCTGCCGCCAGCTGGTCAACGAGCTCCTGGCCCGGAGCCTGAAAACCGACCACACCTACGCCCTGTGCCGCTGCAACGGCACGGAGCAGCTGTATCAGGAGCTGCTCCAGCTGGGCTTCCTGCCGATTCCCGGACAGCCGGATATCCTGTCCGTAGACATGCGCTCGCCGATGGTGCTGATTCAGGACGTGTTTCTCTGGATGAAAGAGCCCCTGCGCAGCGACGACGCCATCCGGCAGGCCGTGGAAAAGACCCGGCCCAAGCTCCGCTCCGCCCTCTCGGCCCTGTTTCCCGGAAGGCTCCTGCTGTCCTTCGACGCCGAGACCTTGAATCAAAGCCTGTGGCACAAGGTCCAGGCCCACAACCAGGTTCTGGACGTCCCCGCCGGTCAACGCCGCCTGGGCCCGTACATGTGCGTGCCCTACGGCAAAATTCTGGCCGACGAGGTCGTGCCCAACACCGTCACCAAAACCCTGCACGCCGACAAGGTCTACGAGGCCGACATGGAGCGCTTCACCATCCTGGAGGCTCCGGGCTACTCCTCCCTGACCGGTCAGGTCCGGACCATCAAATCCTTCCGCCGCCCGGTCATTCTGGTGGACGACCTGCTGCACTGGGGCCACCGGATCCACGCCCTGGACCACATTTTTAAAGAAGAGCATGTGGAGGTCCGGAGCATTGTGGTGGGACTCATGTCCGGCCAAGGCCGGGACCTGATGCTGACCCAGGGGCAGACCGTGGACTGCGAGTACTTCATTCCCAATCTCAACCACTGGCTCACCGAGAGCAGCCTTTACCCCTTCGTGGGCGGGGACAGCATCGACCGGCCGGGGGATTTCAGCTGGAAGCGGCCGTCCATCAACATGATTTTGCCCTACGTCAATCCCACCTTTGTCCCCGGTTCGGACAACCAGACGAGAATCCGCCTGTCCAAAGCCGTCCTGGAAAACGCCCGGGACATTCTCTCCGCTCTGGAGCGGCGGCATCTGGAGATCTTTACCACTGCCCTGACTCTGGAGCGGCTGGCGGAGGCCCTGTACCGGCCCCGGCTGCCGGACCGTGGACGGCACCTGCGCTACGACCTGTCGGTTCCCGCTTCCAGCTATGTGGCCGACGATCTGACCCAGCTGCAGCGAATTTCCAGGACGGAGGTCATCCATGGTCTATAAACAATACCGTTCCTACTGCCTGGCCGGGGAGTCCGGATTTCCGGCGGAGGCCGTTCCGGTTTCCGCCCCCTTTGCTCCCCTGCTCCTTCTGCGCCCCGCCGCCCCCGGTACCGGCCGCTGCCTGTATCCCGTGGAGTCCCTGGCCGAAGTGGGCCAGGAATGTCCCCTGGCCCTGGTCCCCCCGCCGGATGCGCCTGCCGGTCCTCTTTCGGATTTCGTAGCCCGGCACGGCGCGGCAGTTCTGAATCCCGCCTATCCCCGATGCTGGGAGCTGCTGGAGTCCTTCCAACAGGCGCCGAAAACCGGCCTGCGGGTGACCTTGGTCGGCCTGGGAGACGTGGGCGGCGCCGTTCTCACGGGGCTCGTCCTGCTGGGGAGAGAAATCGACGAAATTCGCATTTTTGACCCCAACGAGGCCGCCTGCCGCCGGTACGAGCTGGAGATGAATCAGATTCTCTCCCCCGAGGAGGGGCCCACGCCCCGGGTGCGCCTGTGCCCCCGGGAGGAGCTGTTTTGCTGCGACCTCTTTCTGTTTACCGCCTCCCGGGGCGTACCGCCCCTGGGCGCCGGGGGCGACGTGCGGATGCAGCAGTTTCAGGCCAACCGGGCCATGCTCCGCCAGTACGCGCGCCTGGCCCGGCAGGCAAAATTCCGGGGGCTGTTCTGCCAGATCTCCGACCCGGTGGACCACCTGTGCCGGGCGGTCTTCCTGGACAGCAACCGGGACGAGACCGGCCGCCTGGACTTTCTGGGCCTGGCGCCGGAGCAAATCCAGGGCTTCGGCCTGGGGGTCATGGCCGCTCGGGCCCGCTTCTGCGCCCGGGAGATGGGACTGCCGCCGGAGGACATTCGCGTTTACGGCCCCCACGGAGCCGGGCTGGTCGCCGCCAACGCCCCGGACGCAGGCTATGACTCAGCCGCCTCCGCCGCCCTCACCGCCGCCACCCGGGACATGAACCTGCGGGTGCGGGCCCTGGGCTTCAAGCCCTATCTGGCTCCGGGCCTCTCCTCCGCCGCCGTTTCCATTTTGCAGCTGCTGCGGGGCCGGGAGCACTTCGGCGCGGTTCCACTGGGCGGCGTCTATTTCGGCTGCCGGAGCCGCATGACCCGCCTGGGACCGCAAATCTGCCGGGAGGCCCTGGCGGAACCGCTCCAAGAGCGGATTGCCGCCGCCTTCCGGGAATTGGAGGACTTCTCCGATGCATGAGGCTGTAATTCTGCTCCAAGCCGGCGCCTCGCCCCGGCTGAGCCGCCTGCTGGAATTCGCTCTGGACGGCACCCGGGTGGAGCGGGCAGAGCTTCCGGCTGTGGAAGCCGGCGCGCTGCAGGGGCGGCGGGTCCTGTTCGCCCTCACCACCGGCCCCGGCGGCATGTCCATGCAGGCGTTTTCCCTGTTGAATGCCCTGCGCACCCATCCCGGCTGTCTTCAGGACGCCGTAGGCTCCTTCATCGTAGACGGCAGCGGGGAGCTGTACACCAAGCAGGCCGCCCAGGCCCTGGCTCTCGCGGCCAATCTGGCCGGCTGCCTGTTGCCCGGCAAGCCTCTGGTGGAGGGAACGGGCTCTCTGTACAACCAGCGCATCCTAGCCGAACAGCGAAACTGCTCTTGGGAGGAGGCCTATTTCCTTCGGTCCCGGGAGCTGGTCCGGCGGCTGGCGGCATTCACCCCGCCCCGTTATGCCCGGCCCCGGGTTCTCATGCTCCACGCCTCGGACAACCGGCGCTCCAACACCGTGGCCATGGGCCGGGCCGTCTGCAGCCGCCTGGCCGAAGCCTGCGACCTGCAGACCGTCAGCCTCCAAAACGGCGCTATTTACGACTGCCGGGGCTGCTCGTATACCGCGTGCCTGCACTACTCCCGCAGCGGCACCTGCTATTACGGCGGCGCCCTGCCCACGGAGGTCTTCCCCGCCATTTTAAACAGCGACGCCGTGCTTTTGCTCTGCCCCAACTACAACGACTCCGCCAGCGCCAACATCATGGCCCTGATCAACCGGATGACCAGCCTGCTTTTGCAGCAGACCCTGTATGACAAATACCTGTACGCCATTGTGGTCTCCGGCTATTCCGGCGGCGACCTGGTGGCCCGCCAGATTTTGGGGGCTCTGTGTCTGAACAAGACCATGATGCTCCCGCCTCGGTTCTGCCTCTTTCAAACCGCCCACGATCCCGGCTCGGCCCTTTCTTCTGCCGGCGTTCAGGACCGAATCACCCAATGGGCCGACGAAATCCGGCGCACTTTGCTGCCGCCCCAGGCGGAGCCCGAGGCCCTCATTTCACGCTCCGGTCCGCCGTGACACCGGCCGCCATCTGTTCGGCCGCTGCAAAGCGGCTGCGCTCTGCATCGCCGGAAGCGCTCCAAGAAGCAAAAACCTGCCGCATGGCGGGCCAAACGGCCCACCGCTGCGGCAGGTTCTGTTTCGTTTTTACGCTTGCTCCTCCAGCCAGGCCTTCATCTCCAGGCGGCCCTCCTCCGACATGGGGAAGGTGCGGCCCCCTTCCATCCGGCTCTTTTCATAGCAGTACAAACCGTGCCAAAATTCGGCCTCCATCGAGCTGGCCTCCATGTCGACCTCCTTTTGGTCCTTCATCACCACATGGGGCACAATCCGGAACCGGAGAGGCCCCAGAGAGCCGGTGAAGATGTTATTCATGGCGAAGGTATGCAAGGTGGGAAGGAATATCTCTGCCATGGAGCGCCGTCAATCCTGCATCAGCCGCTCCATCTCGTCCAGCAGATCGCCAAACAGGGACAGGGCCTGATTCACCGGCTCCGGAGAGGTCATGTCCACACCGGCGCCCTTCAGCAAATCAATGGGGCTCTTGCTGCAGCCGCCGGAGAGGAAGCCCACGTAATCCCGGACGGCAGGCTCGCCCTCCCGGAGGATCCGGCGGGACAGCGCGATGGCGGCGGAGTAGCCGGTGGCGTACTGGAATACGTAATAGTTGTAATAGAAGTGGGGAATCCGGGCCCACTCCAGGGCAATCTCCTCGTCGATGACCATATCCGGCCCAAAGTACATCTCGTTCAGGCGGCGGTATTCGGCGCAGAGGACGTCCGCCGTCAGGGTCTTCCCCTCCTTGGCCATGCGGCCGATGTTCAGCTCAAATTCCGCAAACATGGTCTGGCGGTACAGGGTGCTCTTGAACTGCTCCAGGAAGTGGTTGATGAGATAGGCCCGCTCCTTCTTATCCGTGGTCTTGCCCAGGAGGTACTCCATCAGCAGGGCCTCGTTGCAGGTGGAGGCCACCTCCGCCACGAAAATCACATAGTCGGCATCGATGGGGTTCTGGGTCCGGTTAGACAGGTAGGAATGGATGGCGTGGCCCATTTCATGGGCCAGGGTGAACTGGCTGTCCAGCGTGCCGGTGTAGTTCAGCAGGACGTAGGGATGGACCCGGGCGCCGGCGGAGTAGGCGCCGGAGCGCTTGCCCTCGTTTTGGTACACGTCAATCCACCGGTTGTCAAAGCCCTCCTTCAAAATCTTGCGGTAGCTCTCTCCCATGGGCGCCAGAGCGTCATAGACGGTCTGCTTGGCCTCGGCAAAGGGGATCTTCCGGTCCACGCCGTCCACCAGGGGCGCATACACGTCATAGAAATGCAACTCGTCCACCCCCAGGAGCTTCTTCCGCAGGCGGACATACCGGTGCATCTTGTCCATGTTCTGATGGACCGCTTCAATGAGGTTCAGGTATACGGAGGTGGGAACGTTGGTGACGTCCAGAGAGGCCTCCATGGAAGAATCGTATTTGCGGGCCTCGGAGAAGAACTGGAGCTGCTTAACCTGGGAGGCCAGGATCGCGGCCACCGTGTTCTGGAAGCTGCCGAAGGTGTGGTAGAAATTCTCAAAGGCGCTTTTCCGCAGAGCCCGGTCGGCGCTCTCTTCATAGGATACAAAGGTGCCTTGGCTCAGAGGCAGCCGGTTGCCCCGGCTGTCCACCGCGTCGGGGAAGGTCAGGTCTGCGTCGGCAAAGAGGCTGAAAATGTCGTCCGGGGCGTTGGCCATTTCCCCGGCGGCAGCCAGGAGCTTCTCCTCGGCGGGGGACAGCACATGCTCCTTCCGGCGGCGGATGTTCCAAAGATACCGGCGGTACCGCTCCAGCTTGGGTTCGGCGGCAAAGAAGCCGTCCAGCGTCTCGTCGGAAATGGAGAGAATCTCCGGGGTTTCAAAGCTGGTGGCGGCGGACAGAGCCACATAGGCGCTCATGAACTGCCCCTTCATCGCCTGATACTTGGCAACCCGGGTGTCCTCATCGGTCTTGCGCATGCAGTAATTGGCCAGGTCCTCTCCCAGGACATTCACTGCCTCCATCTGCTCCAGATAGGCCAGCAGCTTGGCCGGGCTGTCCGCCAAATGTCCAGCGTAGGCGGCCAGCTCCTGGGTCACGGCCTGGAGCTTTTCCAGATCCGCGCTCCAGGCTTCATCGGTTGCGTAAAGGTCTTCAATCGCCCACTGGTCGGCCGGTGCAATGTCGCTGCGCTGGGGAATTTTTTTCGTTTCAGACATGTGACATCCTCCTGATTTTCAATTGTGTGCGTTTGCTGCTTTCATTATATCACATGGCGGTTGATTTGCAACTCATAGTTTTTACAATGTCCCATAGGTAACGTGCATTTGTCTTCTATAAAAGGACAAATCGGGAGACCGGTGTTCTTGTCCACAATGTGCGCACAAGCTAAACCATCGGGCGAAGTCGCAAAGCGGCCGTGCGGCGCCCGCTTTTTTCTGATTTCCCCTGGGCACAACCGTTTGTTGATTGACACGCTCCCTCGCAACCGGTACAATGAAGGTGTCCCCTGCTACGGACAAGCATGCTCCACTTTTCAAAAGGAGGCAACTACATGTATCAGTTTCCCAAAGACCTGTATGCCGACATTCGTCTGGAAGACGTGTATCAGACGGCGATTGTCTACGAAAACCACAACCTGATCCAAAATAAAACCAGCCGGGAGACCGGAGCCTTCCTCCGGATTTGGGACGGCCGACGGTGGTATTACAGCGCCACCACCGATTTGGATCATATTCAGCAAGAGCTGGACGCCCTGGCCGCTCTGGCCACGCCGAACCCGGACATTGCCGACGACCCGGTGGTCCGCCGGCTGGAGGTCAACCGGGACCGGCTTCTCCGGTATCAGGACCGGGACGTGCGGCAGGTGCCCAACGAGGAGAAGGTCGCCCTGCTTCAGTCCTATCTGCCGGTGGTGGCTGAGGTCCCGGAGATCACCGACTGGAAGGCTGGGTACCTGGATACCCACACGGAGAAAAAATTTTGGTCCAGCCTGGGCGCGGAGCTTCACTTTGATTTTCAACGGGCCAGTGTGGTCCTGGGTTTCACGATCTCAGCCGGCAGCGTGCCCTACTTCGACCGGGTGCATACCTACCGGCCGGACTTTTCCGGCCTGACCGGTCATGAGAAGGAGCTGGCCGCGCAAGTCGAGGACTGCCTGACCTATGCCAAAAATGCCGTTCCCGTGACGCCGGGCACCTATACCTGTGTCTTTTCTCCGGTGACCGCCGGCGTCTTCGCCCACGAGAGCTTCGGCCATAAGAGCGAGGCGGATTTCATGCTGGCTTCCGAGGCCATGCAGAAGGAGTGGGCCATCGGCGCCCGGGTGGGCGCGCCTCTGCTGAACATCTTGGATTCCGGACAACTGGAGGGCTCCGGCTATGTGCCCTACGACGACGAGGGCACCCGGGCCCGGACCACCTACCTGATTCGCGACGGCATTCTCACCGGCCGCCTCCACAGCGCCGCCACGGCAGCCGCCCTGGGAGAGGAGGTCACCGGCAACGCCCGGGCAATGGATTTCTCCTTTGAGCCCATCGTCCGCATGACCTCCACTTACATCGGCGGCGGCGACTTGACGTTGGAGGAGCTGCTGGCGCCCATCGAGCTGGGTGTATTCATCCAGGACTTCAACCACGGCTCCGGCATGTCCACCTTCACCATCGCCCCCAGCCGGGCCTACATGATTCGAAACGGAAAGATTGCCGAGCCGGTGCGGATCTCCGTGGTGACCGGCAACGTGATGCGCACCCTGCATGAGATCGACGGTCTGACCAAAGCGGAGCAGGTCTGCTCTCTGTCCACCGGCGGCTGCGGAAAAATGGAGCAGTGGCCCCTGTCCGTGGCCTTCGGCGGCCCCTACGTCCGCGTGCGGAATCTTCAGGTGCAGTGAGGAGGAAGAAAATATGGTGAAAGAATTATATCAAACCGTTCTCCGGGAGACCTCCCTGAACGTGACCAACGGAGAGATTGACTCCGTCCGGAAGAAGTCCATCACCAAATCCGGCTGCCGGGTATACGACGGCGGCTTCCTGGGCGTCGCCGGAACCCTGGGCGAGCCCACGGCGGAGAGCTGGACCCAGGCGGAGGCCAATCTGGCGCGCAAGATCCCCTGCCCCTGGGGGCCGAAGACCGATGCCCGCCGGACCTGCCGCCGGGGCGCGGCTATGGACGCCGACCGCTTCCTCCACCTGTGCGAGGAGCTGACGGAAACCCTCCGCCGGGAGTTCCCTCAGTTTATTTTCAGCAATAAAATAAACTGGACGGAGGAAATGCAGCGCCTGCGCAACGACGCCGGCCTGGATTTTACCTGGCAGGACGCCGCCGGTCTGGTGAGCCTGCTGGTTCGGACCCAGGACTCCGTCAACATCTTCGACACCAGCATCGGCGGCATTTACCGGAGCTTTGATCCCGCCGCCGTCCTGCAGGAAGCCCGGGAGGTGTTGGAGGCGCACTTAAATCCCATCAGCCTGCCGGACCTGGAAAAAATGCCGGTGCTGGGCAGCCCGGATATGTTCAGCCGGGCCTGGAGCGAAGCCCTGAACGGCCAGAAGCTGGCGCGGCAGGCCTCCGTCTGGTCCGGGGAAGTGGGCCGGCAGCTCTTCGCCCCGGATTTCACCCTGGAGGTGGACCGGTCGGCAGACAGCTTCTTTGTTCCCTTCTTCGACGCAGAAGGGACCTGCCTGGAGGGCGACACCCTGCCGCTGATCGAAGGCGGCGTGCTCCGCCGGGGGTACGCCGACCGGAAATGCGCCTGGGAGCAGCAGATGCAGCCCACGGCCGCAGCCGACGGGGCCTATGACGACGCCCCTGCCCTGTCCCTGCCGCCCCTGTCCGTGCGGCCCACAGGAAAGACCCTGGAGGAAATTTTGGACGGCCGCCCGGCTCTGTATGTCCTCACCAGCGGCGGCGACGTCACGCCGGACGGCAGCTTCGCCACCCCGGTGCAGATGGCCTACCTGTACCAGAACGGCCGCCTGATCGGCCGCCTGCCGGAGTTCGGCCTCCGGGGCAACCTGACTGAGCTTCTGGGTAAGGGCTTCCTGGGCTGCTCCCAGGACAAGCCCTACGACAGCTCCCACGCCTGTGTCATGGAGATGACCATCGTGCGCTAAAACCTCATTATATTGAGAAAAAGCATGCAGGCGGGAATCCGTCTGCATGCTTTTTGCCGTCTCGGCTTTGCAACCGGGCGCGTACAGCCCCTTAGCGCTGGTTCTGCTGCTGGTTCTGCTGATTCTGCTGGTTCTGCCGGTTATTCTGATTCTGCTGCTGGTTGTTCTGCTGATTCTTGTTCTGATTCTGCTGGTTCTGATTGTTCTGGTTGTTCTGGTTGAAATTCATGATGAAATTCCTCCTGAATTCATTTACGGGTTTCCCGCGGGGGTAGTTTACCCGGTTCCTGCCGTTTCATTCCAAAATTAGCTTTTGTCTTTCGGACGGAAAATCAAAGCGGCAAAAAAGGCCGCCACGATTGCCATGGTGATGCCGCCGGCCGCCGCCTTCAGGCCGCCCGTGAAGATGCCGAGAAAGCCGTCCTCCGTCACAGCCTGGCGTACGCCCTTGGCCAAATTGTACCCAAAGCCGGTGAGGGGAACCGTAGCGCCGGCGCCGCCAAACTCCGCAATCGGCTCGTAAAGCCCAACGGCCCCCAGAATGACGCCGGCCACCACATAGCTCACCAAGATCCGGGCCGGCGTCAGGCTGGTTTTGTCCACCAAAATCTGGCCGATCAGACACAGAAGGCCGCCTACCAGAAACGCCTGCAAATACTCCATGTTCTCACTTCCCTTCTGTGCTGATGGATACGGCGTGGCATACGCCGGGAATGGACTCTCCTTGCTGGGAGGAGGTGGGAGACAGAAGCGCGCCGGTCCCGCAGAACAAGATGCGGTGGAGCTTGCCCTGGCTCAGCTGATTCAAAAGGTATCCGCACAGCACAATGGCGCTGCAGCCGCAGCCGGACCCTCCGGCGTGGACATCCTGCCCCTCCAGATCGAAGACCAGGACGCCGCAGTCGGTATACCGGTCTTCCAGACGGACGCCGATTTGATGGAACTGGTCCAGAAGAATCTCCTTACCCACCTTTCCCAGGTCCCCGGTGACAATCAGGTCGAAGTCCTCCGGCGCGGCGCCCAGATCGTCAAAGTGGGCGCGGATGGTCTCGAAGGCGCTGGGCGCCATGGCCGCGCCCATGTTGTTGGCGTCGGTCACCCCTAAGTCTACAATGGTCCCCACAGTGGCGGCCTCTACCCGGGGCCCCTCGCCTTGTCCGGAAACCAATGCGGCGCCGGACCCGGTCACCGTCCACTGGGCGGTGGGCGTCCGCTGGCCGCCGTAGCCCAGAGGATAGCGGTACTGCCGCTCCGAGGAGGCAAAGTGCGAAGAGGTCATCGCCACAGCCCGGTCGGCAAAACCGCCGGAGACGGCCATCGAGGCCAGCAGCAGCGACTCGGCCATAGTGGAGCAGGCGCCGTACAGGCCCAAAGAGGGCAACCCTGTGTTTCGCAGGGCGAAGCTGGAGCTGATGCACTGATTCAGCAGATCTCCGGAAAACACCAGGTCCACGTCCCGGGTCTGCTTGCCCGCCTTTTGCAGCAGAGTCTCCATGGCAATCTCCTGCATATGGCACTCCGCCTTTTCCCAGGTTTTTTCTCCAAAATAGGTATCTGCGTTGGTATAGTCGAAATAGCCCTGCAGCGGGCCCTCCGATTCCTTCTTCCCCGCGACGCTGGCCCAGGCGGTCAGAACCGGCGGCGCATCAAAGCATAGGCTCCGTTTCCCTCGTTTTTGTTTTGCCATTGTTCATCCTTCCTTGCATCTGTTAAATCAGCGTTAGTATGCGCACAGTTGCAAAAAAATTGCATGAAATGTCTTTGAAACAGCCAGAGCTCTGGGTTTCCATTGTAAAAAAATTCCGCTGCAGGCAAACGCTGCAGCGGAATTGTTTTTAAAAAGCGAACCATAATTCCCATAGGACGTAACCGTCAAATGTAACCGCATATGAAATCACCGCCGTGGAGAGCTTTGCAGG
>OIYW01000218.1_pt1 | contig 58359 bp, 59 predicted proteins | sample 1588351 | NCBI WGS metagenome assembly OIYW01 (sample SAMN03283268) | human gut metagenome | biome: human-associated habitat; material: feces | host: Homo sapiens | place: USA | collected 2013 | reverse complement strand
GACCCACGGAAAAGGGAAAAGAAAACGCAAATAGGCAAAAAAATATGCTGGACACAGTTAAAATCAACCATGTCCAGCATATTTCATTTACCCAATCCCTTCTGACAGATGCCGTAAGTGTAATTTTGAGAGAATTACTTTCTTACGAGCACCCGTCTAAAGGGGCAGACCTTGTGCGGCTCGTTCTTCTTCGAGCTTGAAACGGATGTCCAGTTGTCGGGCAGTGTAATCCGGTCGGAAGGGTTGCCAGGTATGTGCATCCATGTACAGGAGCTTCTGCCATAGATCCGGACAATGAACACGCAGCTTCCGCAGTTCACTCAATGGTTGCAGCGGACAGCACCAGCAGGATACCCGCCGAAAAATGTCGTATAGCCCACCCCAGTCAAATCCATGTTTCTTGCAATACCGTAGACAGTCCGCCTCTGTCATCCCCCACTCCACGAGCGGGTAGTGCAGATCCCTGCATCGGTGGGCTTCGTCGGCGGCAATCCCCACATACTGCTCCAGCTGGTATTTCCGCCGCAGTTGACTAAGTTGTCTGTTGATCACATGAGTTTTCAGTCTGCCAGTACACCAGCGACAGGCATGGGAAGGCCAACTAAGCCCCCGATCTGTTACAAGCTTTGCGTCTGGCCGAGCCGTGTACTCATAGAAATACTGCTCTGCCGTCAGCGGGGCTTTCAGTCGGGTGATAGGTCTGCCGATGGTTTGTTCCAGCCGATCCAGATGGTCATACATCTGAGGAAACTCCCACCCGGTATCGCAGTACAGGATCTCATCGATGGGCCGGTTTTCTTCTACGAGACGAAGAAGCATCGCTGTCGAGTCTTTGCCGCCCGACAGCGATGCAACAGTATAAATGGGTTTACTTCCTCTTGCGGCAACGCCACCTCCTTCTCAAACACAATCGTTACATTCCTCGGATGGCTTCATCCGGCTTGGTCGTCATGAGCTTGTACAGCTGGGTGTTCCGGGGAAAGCTGTTTTCGAAGGGGACAATATTGCCGGCACAGCGGATCAGCCCGCAGCCTGCGGCCACATTGGTGATATAGCCAAGCTGGGTATCCGAGATGTGCAGCAGGCGCGCCAGTTCCTCTCGGTCGGTGGGCGACTGATTCAGCAGGATGAGGAACTCCGAGTTTGCCAGCATGAGGCGGGCGGTATCAGAACGCAGAATTTCATCCACGTTCTGCGTCAACCCGGTCACGAGTCCGTTGTATTTGCGGATCCGTTTCCAGAGCTTGTAGAAGAAGTCTGCACTGTACTGGTATCGGAACAACAGATAGAACTCGTCGGCAAACACCCAGGTGGTCTTGCCACGCTTCCAGTTCTGGATGACCCGGTTGAAGATGGCATCCAGAGTTACCAGCATACCCAAGGGCATAAGCTGTTCGCCCAGTTCCCGGATATCATAAGCGATAATTCGGGCCTTCGTGTCCACATTAGTGGGCTGAGCAAAAGTATTCAGACTGCCCGTAATGAACAGCTCTGCCGACAGGGCCAGTCCTCTGGCTTCCGGCTCCGGCTGCTTCAGGAGGATCTGGTACAGATCCTTCAGCGTGGGCGGCTGGCCGGTGAAATTGTTTGCCATGTACTCCCGGTACACCTCATAGGTGCAGCGGTCCAGGATGGATTTCTCCTTGGCGGACACCCCCTCCGAACCCACCAACTGCTCGAACAGAGACAGCACGAACTGGGATTTCTCAATGAGCGGGTTTCGTGCATCGCCGTAGGCTTTATCCATGTCCAGTGCATTGATGTGGGTGTCGGAGGCGGCCGATACCCGGATGACTTCACCGCCCAGTGCCTCGGTGAGATAGCCAAACTCACTTTCCGGATCTAGGATTAGAATATCGTCATTGGTGGACAGAGCGATGCTCACGATTTCCTCTTTGGCACTGAAGGACTTGCCGCTGCCCGATACACCCAGCCGGAAGCTGTTACCGTTGAGGAGCTTGCGCCGGTCGGCCACGATCATGTTTTTGCTCACAGCGTTCTGGCCATAGTAGATACCACCGTCCTGCATGATCTCCTGGGCGCGGAACGGAATGAAAACAGCCGTGCTTTCCGTGGTCAGGGTGCGCAGTGCAGTGATTCGACGCAGGCCGTAGGGCAGGACAGTGTCCAACCCATCTTTCTGCTGCCAGCGCAGAATGCTCATCTGACACAGATGTTTGCGGGCCACGGTGAGCAGGCTCTCGGTGTCGCTGTCCAGCTGTTCCTTGGTGTCTGCCAGATGCACCATGGTCACGAGGCCGAACATCATACGCTGGTCCCGGTTGGTCAGATCACCCAGCATCTCCTTGGTCTCGGCCCGCTGCTGCTCAATGTCATAAGGCAACATGGCAGTGAAGTTGTTTGCGGCATTCTGACGGCGCTGCCAGTTGGCGGCGTTGGTCTCTACGCCCAGCAGCTTATTCTGTACCTCGCGCACCGCCTCATCGGTGGGCACCGGCAGGATGTCAATGGACAGCAACAGGTCACGGTCCAGCTCGCAGAGCTCAGACACCATACTGTCCTTGATGTAGCTGGCATACCCTTGCAGGTAAAGCACCCGGCCCCAGCGGTCATTCAGCTTGAAGTAATCCGGCTGGAACTCCATGGAGTCCGGGCAGAGCCAATCCTTGAAGCTGTGGCCCTGTTTCATCTGGGTCTTCAGGTCGAACTCGAAGGCGGGCGGTTCTGATCCCTTGAAGAAGTCCCGGAAAATCCGCAGGCGGGTCACCAGATCCAGTTCCTGTCCGATGGAGGACAGCTGAGCCAGATGGGTGAGCAGATCAGTACCGACCCGGGAGAAGTAAGCGCGGGCTTCCACAATGTTTTTCTTGACCACACTGATGGTGATATACCGTTCCTGCACCACACTGTTGCTGGTGCCGGTGACCTTGGAGAGCAGCATATCGTTGTACTCCTTGCGAAAATGATCCAATCCATCCTGCCGCATAGGAAGCAGCAGCGCCGCCTCGAACTCGGCCTTATTGAGCCGCCGGTTATTGATGGTGATTTTGGCGCTGGCACCAGAGTCCAGTGCATTGAGCAGTTCGGAATAGTCCAGGAACATGGCTGTTTTGTCTTCCTTGCCGGCAATCTGGTAATTGATGTCGGTGAAAGAGAACGTCTTGGAGAACTGGGTCCCCACCTGGAAGACCCCGTCCGACCAGATACGTCGGATTGGGATGGCATCCTGCACAGAGCGGGGGATTCGGAATTTGTCCCGTTCCGCTTTAGTCGCTTTGCTGAGAGTTTTAATGATAGGCATCCTCCTTTGCAGGTTTCGTGGCCGGAGCTTTTTCTCCAGCCGGTTTGTTGCCGCCTCGCTTTTTCTTCTTGCGGGGCGGCTTCTTGCCTTGCTCAATGGCAGGCTGCACTGCCTGGTAGTACAGGCTGTCCGACCGAAAGACAAGGCGGCGGGGTGTCAGAACTTGTGACTTAAACCAGGCCCACAGGGTCTGCTCCGCCGTCATACCGTGGTAGGTGAAAAAGCCGCAGACTGCGAATGGGGCCGCCCCCAAGATGCAGATCCAGCCGACGCCCTCGGTGCTTACCAACGGGTCAAACAAAAAATAAAGCCCGACTGCGGCACCCAACGCCAGTAGCGAGCAGGTGAATTGTCGGGCCGAGAGCCCGAAGAAAATGGACTCCCGATATTCCCGGATCTCCTTTGGAATTTTTACTTCGATACTGATTCCTCCTTTCTTTTACAGTCCCATCAGTTCCTTGATGATCCGGTCGCTCATTCGCACAGCACCCACCAGCACCAGCAGGTTGAAAATGAGCTCGCCCACATAACTCCAGACGGCGGTCACCGCTGATACATTGGGATCCACGGCAGGCGGGGCGGCCGCCATCACCGAGAAGATAATGCAGGCCAGTGCGATAACGGCACCTTCCAGACATACCCCCGCATAGCTGCGTAGGAAGTTCTTGCCCACGTTGCTGGTGGGCTCGCCCGCAAAAGTGGACAGCGGAATGGGTGCCAGCGCAGTGTACATGTAGAGTTTGAACATACGACTATACACCGTCAGGATCATTAGGAATGACAGCACAGTAATGAACAGTCCGCCAATCAAGGTTACTGCCCAGAGCGGGATGGAATCCCAGAAGCCTACTTGGTTGATCTTGTCGATAATGTCTTGTGGCAGAGTTGTTCCTCCTGCGCCCGAAACACCCGATTGGTTGATAATGGTGGAGACGATTCCTTGTACTACTGCCAGAACTGCCAGCATTAAATCAAGGCCATATCCCACAGCTGCTTTGGCGAGCACAAAGCGGATGAATAGTTTGAACGCCTGTTCCGGGCGTTTGACCTCCACGAAACTGCCGCAGGTCTTGACCACACCCACGGCGAAGAACAACACCAGCAGACCATACCCGATGGCCTGCAATGCTCCATGAATTCCCAGCATTACCTGCCAGATGCCACCGCCTTTGAATGTCGCCGGATCTTGCGTGAGCAGCGTCCAGATCTCTGCCAGCTTGTCATTCCAGGTTTGTAGGGCAGAGTTCAGATTGTCCACGATCCAGTTCGTACCGCATCACCTCCCTCCTTGACCTTTCGTCTTCTCAAGGAGTGCCAGTGATCAGGTCCAGGATCTCCTTGGTGAAAGTGATCACAAGACCGCCTGCCAGGGTCAGAAAGCCTTGAGAACGCTGGCTGGGATCATGGCTCTGGAAGGACAGGCCGACCTGTACAATACCCCAGCCCAGCAGAATCAGGCCAATGGCACGGATCAGGGAAAAGATGAAGGTGGACAGGTTGTTGACCACGGTGAGAGGGTCGGTAGCCGCTGCGAAGACGGTAGTGGAAAGGCAGACCGCACACACCACCAACGCAGCATAAACGGCAAAACTCATGCGCCCCTTTTTGCCCAGACGCAGCGGTTCGGTCTTGCGGTTCTGATTATATTTTTTCGAAAACAGTTTCAAATGCGTTCCTCCTTTGTATCAAAGAAAATCATCAGGATCCAGCAGTTCGTAGTCCCCGTAATGCTCAGGATCATAGTCCAGGTCATCTGCTACATCACGAACTGCGGTGTAATCATAGGGCGGCGCACCGCCGTCCTCGGTCAGATGGATGTTGGGATGGTGCATCAGGTCAAATTTGTCGTCCAGCATAGGGCGCTCGCCACGGACGAACAGGATACACTTGCGATTGTCCAGCATCCGAACCTCATCGGGCGTCAACAGCTCACGTCCCGTCTGTTGGTCGTTGATGGAGTAGCTTCCGTTCCGGCCTTTAGTGTGGCCATAGGTGTGGGTATCCAGCGTTTCCTTGCCCATGAGCTCGGACACATATTTGTGCGTTTCTTTCTCGTTCCCTCCCAAGTAAAGGAATTCGTCACACAAACCCACTAGCGATTCCCACTGTTCCTTGAACAGGGCTTTCAGCTGTGCCATGTTCTGGGCGATGTAAGAGCAGAAAATGTTCCGGCTTCGCATGGTGGAAAGCCAGGGCAGAAAGTTGTCGGTGGGCAGAGCGATGTTGGGTGCCTCGTCAATAAGCAGATGAACCGGCACCGGCAGCCTGCCTTTGTACTTACGATCAGCCACATAATACAGTGTCTGGATGAGCTGACCGTAAATCATGCCGACCAGGTAGTTGAGGGATTTGTCCGAGTCCGGCAGGCAGCAGAACAGCGCCACCTTTTTCTCTCCCATTTCTTCCAGGCGAAGATCATCCGTATAAGTGAGCCGTGCTATCTGGGGCAGGTTAAAGGCAGAGAGCCGAACACCCACACTGATCAGGATGGATTTCAGGGTCTTGCCGGCACCCATCTTGAAGATGTGGTATTGCTTGACAGCAATGCTTTCCGGGTCGCGCATCTCGAGTCGCTCGAACAGAATATCCAGCGGCGATTCGAAGTCTTCGTCTTCTTCTCTGACTTCGGCAGCCGCCAACATTTCCATGACCATGGCAAAGTTCTGCTCGTCCTTCGGTGCTTCATGGATGAGGTACAAAACGAGAGCCTGCAGCAGAGCCGTTTCGGACTTAGTCCAGAATGGGTCTGTGCTTTGGGAGCCGGGCGGAGTGGTACTCTGTATGAGGGTCTCAATCAACCGCAGCACGTCCTTGTCATCTCGCACATAGGCCAGAGGATTATAGCAGAAAGATGTGTCCGGGCTGAGCAGGTCGAACACCCGCACCTCATATCCAGCTGCAATGAGGGCATTTCCGGTTTTGCGCAGGATCTCGGCCTTTGGATCTGACACCAGAATTGAGCACCCACCATCCGGTCCCTGAGCACACTGCAAGACATTGGGGATGGCATAGCTGCGGCTTTTGCCCGCTCCGCTACCACCGATCACCAACACGTTAGTATTGCGCTTATGGCGGTGGCCGTCCAGCCCCATCTGAAAGTGCTGGGTCAATATGAGATTGCGGTACGGGTGCTGGTGGTCCCGGTATCGTTTGGCCGTTTGTGCCGCATTCCCCCAGCGGGCAGAACCATGCTCTACGCCCCGCCGGTAATTCTTTTGGCCTGTCACGATGAGTGCCGCTGCTGCTCCGTAAACAATGGTGAATAAAAACAAAAGCCGAACGGAATATTCCGTCCAGCTGAGCTGAAAAGGCTTATTCATTGCGGCGGAGAAAGCACCCATCCATTCTACGATGTTCATTCCTGCTTGCCAGTTGGCTGCCAGCAGCAGCGCCGCCCACCAGACAATTGGCAGGGGCAATAGCCATACCCACCAAGGTTGTTTCTGACGTATCTCCGTATCGGCATCCTCCTTCTGAAAGAACCAAGGGACCTGCAGCTTTCACCACAGACCCCTTGGCATTGATCACGGATTCACTTGTTGGCGGTTACCTTGCAGGAACTCTCTTGTAGTGCGACCGGAGAAGTTTCAGCATTACCTTGTCGACTCCACCACTGCTGCGCCCAGCTGCCAGATAGGTATTGCGAAGATCGTTCAGTGCGATCTCCACCCACTGAAATTCAATCTCGTTCATGTAGAGACGGTTTTTCGGTGCCTGCTCAGTCTTTTCGACCAGCGCCTGCACCTCGCTGCACCGGTCAGCACCAACCCGCTTCTGCTTGTCGGAGAGGGCCCGCACCAGCATGTTTTTTTCGATATCCGTCATCTTGAACAGCCGCTGTTTTTCCATATGATCGCCTCCATTCAGATCTATTTTGTCAAGGCAAGCATATCACAAAGCCTGTGACATAGCGACTGCCCAATTGAAAACAAACGGAAAACTTTCAGCCGAGAAAATCACCGGCTTCCCTGTGCCTTCTCGATTTTTTCGGACTTGGCTTGTGCCGGTTTTCCAACCTCAAATCCATCCGGCTGGATCACCTGATCCATGTCCCGAAAGCTACGCTGCACCTCCCGGTTGATGGAATAGGCAGCACGCTTCACGTCGCTGAGGAATGTACGCTGCTCCTGGGGTTCTTTGCCGGCCCAAGCCTGACACACCTTATCAAACTTGAATCCGGAAGTGTCCAGACCGAACTTCTGTGCCACAACATAGGCAGCACAGTAACTCTGTGCCGCATACGCTTGCCGACGATAACCAGAGCCTGACACATCGTAAGAAGCATGGGCCTGTTCTCGCGCGATGGCGCAGAGGGTTGCGGTTTCATCCATGCCGTTGCGCACATAGATGGTTTTCCGTGCCGGTACATACTGGGCCTGCACCCCTTTGGGCAGCTGTTCCGAAAGCGCCAGAGGCACCGGACTGTTCTCGATCATGGCGGCAATCACCTCATCCGGCAGATGAGGCTGGACAGGGTATACCTGCGGGCCACGGGTCTGGCTGATGTCGAACGCTTTGACGATGTCGTAGCCTCTGCCGGTGGTTCCATCTTCACGCTCATACTTGCTTTCCGTGAAGAAAGCATAGCCACTCTCCCCGTTGCGCACCGAGCGACCAGCTTCCGCCCACATATCAAAAGTGCGGGGATGAGTAATCTCCGGGTTCTGCTCATAGAGGATCAGCAGATTGCGCGTACTCTGCGGGGTACAGCGCGCCATGAAATCGAGGAAGCCCTTCATGGCCGCATCGTCCTGGAACACCGCCTGAGCCTGGGCATCAACCCTGGCCCACAGATCCTCTCGTTCCGCCTTTTTCATGGCGGCGTATTCCTCTTTGGAAAGACGCTGGCCGTCGACCTGCGCTTCATTCTGAGCCGGTTCCTGTTTCTTCATCATTTTGGAAAGATCCATAGATTACCGTCCTTTCGTTTTCTTCTTGTTCTTCTTGCGGCGGGTACGGCTGGGCGTATTGGTCTGACGCTGAGGCGGTTTGGCTTTCTCCTCCTTTTTGGATGCCTGATCTTTACGGATCTCCTCCAGTTCCTTTTTTACAGAAGGTTTCTCACCGCCGGATGCTTCGGAAGAGGAGCCGTTGCTGTGCGAGGAAGGCTCGGACGGATTCTTTTCCGCCGGGGCTTTGTCCGCCGGCTCCCGGCCGGACGTAAAATTTTCCGGCACCTGTTCCTTTGCGGCTTCTGCCGTATCAGAGAAATTGAATTCCTCCTCGTTGTTGCCAACCTGGAAATCCACCGCTCCGTGCTCAGTGGTAACCGTTTCCACTTCCACAGCGGATTCCGGTTTTTTGTCCGGTACAGCACTCGGCTGCTCGGTACTGGGCACAGCAGGCACCTGTTCCACCGTAGCTTCGCCAGCCTGGGCCTGCACAAAGTCCATGTTCAGGTTGTCCAGAATACGATTGACCTTAGAGGCGTCATCGGCAAACACCACCAGCTCGATCTGCCCCTGCCTGGACTTGTTGCGAATGGCCGTGTAGAGCAGGCCATGGTCTTTGGCTTCCCGCGCAAATTCCCGCATTCGATCCTCCGGGATGCGGAAGAACTTGAAGGGCCGACGTTCTTTCAGCATTCGCACCAGCTTGGTTTTTCCACGAACTTTCTGTTGATCGTTCAAAACTGCGTACACAAAAAGCGCGAAATTTTTTGCCGCCAGCCCCGACAGCTTAAGCACCATCTCAGTGCCGTCCAGCGAGAATCGGACGATCTGGTCAGCAGGATCACTACCATAGTTCATAGTGTTCCGTTCACTCCTTTCAGCGGCTCATGCCGCGACTGATTTTTGTTTTCTCCGGTTCGGACGCCTTGGAGAAGGAGTCTTCACCGGGCACAAGGGACAGACTGGAGCCATTGTCCCATTTCACGCCGATCTGACCCATGTCATCCACATAGGTCACCGTTCCTTTTGTACCGGACGGAACAGGAGCATAGGGGTCATCCATGTGATGCAGTACCACACGGGTGCCCACCGGATACCGCTCCTTCAGGCTCTCCACTTGCTGTCGTGTAGGAATTCCATTCATATCGTTTTCTCCTTTTGCTTTTCCTTAATTTCGGCTTCCCTCTGTTTGGCTTCTTGCTGCCGGCTTTCCTGCTGTGCCTGCTCCTGCCGACTGGCTTCCAGCCTTTGTTCGATGGCAAGAGAATGCTCCTCGATTCGTTTGCAGATCCGAACCGTTTTGCGCTGTTTCTTCAGCTGGGCAGTCAGTTCATCGATTCGAGGTGAATCCGGTTCGCGCCGATACAGTCGCTTACGCTCTTTGGTGAGTTTCTCAATCTCTGCTTCCGCTGTTTGGCGCATGTTCTTGAGTTGGCCGCGATCCTCAATCTCATGTTCAAAGATGAACTCCATCTGCTCGATCCGTTCATCCAATTTGCGGATGTCTTCCCGCACCGCATAACTGGGGTATCGGGGTTTACGAGGCAGCACTCCAACCTGAAAGAGATACGAAACATACAGCCCCCGAAGACCGGAATAGTGTTTTCCGGGATGCTCTACAATCACAGCGTACAGGCCGGGCGGCAGGCTTTTCCTTCCAGCAGGTTTTCGGCTCTGTGGATATAGAATCCGGCGTCGGATGGCCTCCGGGGTATAGTTTTTTCCCAGAGTCTTAAACCGTACCGGACGAGCTTTCCCTGGTGGTTGGAGGGTGATGTACTTACGATTCATCCGAAGTGTATAGCCTTTCTCCTCCAGAGCCCGGACGAACTGATTCCATGTAAGTACCTCGGCAATGACAGAATCAATATCCTGCTGGATCGCGGCTTTCCATGTCGGACGCTCCTCTTGCTCGGCTCGCCATTTGGCATACTGCCGTTTTCCTTGCTCAGACTCTGGGGTTTGAATTACGGATAACCCGTATTTTCGACACAGTGCATCTGATATTGCCCGAACTTCGGAGTAATAGCTTTTGGAATTGCTATGGTACTTTTTTCCGTCTTGGATTGCCACAGAATTCCAGACAATGTGGTTATGGATATGTCCGGTATTCAGATGGGTGCTGACCACCGCCTGATATCGTCCCTGAAGCAACTGCTCGGCATATTCCAGCCCGATTTGGTGTGCCAGTTCGGGAGTTATCTCACCAGCTGCAAAACTTTGCACCAGATGAAAACCCTGCACACCTCCGGTCTTATGCCACATCTCTTTGACTCTGCACATATCCTCAAAGGCGGTTTTACAGGTACAGGCAATAGCCGACTCAAACAGATCCTGTTCGGTCTTGGCCCGGTTGAGAGCGTAGTCTACCGCTTCCTCCAGAGATTTTGCGTTCAGTCCGCGGGAAGTTTTTTTCTCATCCAGCACATACTCCACGCTGCCCTTCAGGCGGTGGACGGGGATAACGGACGTATACGCCATCTTTCATCTCCCATCTCCGTTGCGTTCTTTGGGCGGCACACGTTCACGTTTTTCCTTCACGAAACGGCTTCCGTGGCTGATGTTCCGATACCGCAGATCAAAGAACACCTTCTTCAGTTTGCCGCTGAAATGGAAGGTTTGTGCGATTTCTTCCGGCGTACCCTTGAACTGCATATAGTCATTGGGGCCGCCCTGCTCCAGTACCGTCAAGATATTGGCCGCAGGGTCATAGGCAGCGAAGTGCAGTGAGGATGCTGGAGAGCGGAGTTCTAGCCCCACAAAAGAAGTATAGTGGGCCACCGCATCTACGACACCGTTCACAGCTTGGTCCAGATTCGTGGATACCGCACCCATTTCCATTTCCACAGGAAGCCCCTTCGGCAGTTCCAGTTCCCGGTGATCCGGAACATAAGACAGGAAGGGCAGTTCCACTCCGGGGAGAAATCCGACAAGGATCCCATCACGGCTCGATTCTCCCACGAGAAGTAAACAGTTCCACACCCCCAACTTGGTGTCATAGCGCAAACTCTCTTTCTCTGTCGCAAGATAGAATTTCGGCTGAAAGAGTTCGCCGTTCAAATAGCGTCCGTATTCTGCGTCGCTAAGTACCAGTGCCTTTCGGATTTGGAATCGCAGCTTGCCGGAGGGAGTCCGTCCAGAGGAAAGATTCTTCAGTTCCTGTGCAGACTTTGCCCCTTTCCAGAAAGAGGCAGTCTTATCCTGTTCATGCTTTTCGGTTACCAGTTCTTTTTCACCTCCTCCCATACCTGCTGTGCGATGGCGGTCATTTCAGCGATGCTGGTTGTGTCCGCTACACCGTAAGTGTTTGCCACCCGTGCCAGCTGGTTGGCGTTGTTGCAAAGACCTGATACCTTGTGCAGCAGATCCGCATGATGGATACAGGGCTTCGGCCGCACCTGCGCTCCCATAATGAGAGTGCGCAGGTATTCCTCTCTCGGCTGACCGCTGAGTTTCACCTGGGCTTCCAGGTATTCCAGCTCCCGTTTGTTCAGATGGAGCGGAATCACATGGTTACGTTTTCTCACCGCTCAGGGGCCTCCTTCTTCTTGTGGGGCGGGTTGACTGGGTATTCACATTGCACCGGCACTTCGCCAATCCGTACCAGACTGCAATCTGGCACATGGGCCGCATACCGGGCATAGGAGTACCCTTCAGCTTCAACCAGGATGCCCTCACGGCTGTGTTCGCCTTTGATCAGCAGGCAATGCCAGCACGACTCGGACGGGTCGAACCACATATAGTCACCGTTTTCGAAGAGGAATACCTGATCCTGCATAAAACCTTCCTTGCAAAAAATGGCGTACTCTGCGTCCGAAAGGACGACCACCTTTTCCACCTGAAAGGCCGTTTTGGTCTTCTGCATACCGGGTGAAGCAGCGCACTCGATCAGTTCATCCACGTCGCTGCCTTTCCGACAGAATACGGCGTATTGCTTTTCGTCCATTGATTCACCTCATTTCAGTGACGAGCATTGCGGGGATGGCTACCGGGGGGTTGGGGTCCTCCCCAAGAAGGGTGCGTTTGGATATCCAAACGCTATGCTAGCAAAGACAGCCACCCCCTGAGAAAAATAGGGATGACCCTTAGTCGGCGGCCACATCGGGGTCTTCCTGGATCTTGGCGAGACCTGCGAGAGTGGTGCAGATAATATGGCGTTTTTCAGCGAAGCCGATCTCCACCGACATCCCGTGACTGATTTCCTTGCCGCAGACCACCAACATCCGGCAGCGTGCCAGCTTTTGCAGGGCGATACTGTGAAGATCCCGCAGTTCATCCGGGCTTTCATCGGACAGATACTGGGTATCGCTCAGGGCCGGACAGATGGGTACATACCCCAGTTCATATACAGTGCGGCAATACCGCTTCAGAATGCGGGGGGAGGTCTCGGCAGAAGCGCAAACATAAGCAAATGCTTTATCCATTTCATTTCTCCTCTCTTATAAGAAAAGCCCGACAGCCGATTATGTATCAGCCATCGGGCATAGGTTTTACAGCAAGGGTTCCTTATGTAGGGTTCCTTGTTCTGGGTGCAATCGCATTCTAGGGTTCCTTATGTAGGATTCCTTGTGCGGGGTTCAACCCCATTCCAGGATTCCTTATGTAGGATTCCTTGTTCAGGTTACAACCTCAATCCAGGGTTCCTAATGTAGGATTCCTTGATTCACGAATCACTTCTTTTCGGGCGGTTCATCAGTGGCATTCAGAGCAAATCGGACACGGTCAGAGCCCAACTTGTAGTAGGCATCGGTCACTTCGATGCCTACAGCCTCATAGCCTTCCTTCACGGCGGCCAAAACAGTGGTACCCGCACCCGCAAAGGGATCCAGGATTCGGCCACCGGGCACACAAATCTGGACTACATCTCGCATGAGCTGCAGCGGCTTTTCAGTCACATGGATCCGATTGGCCGGATTGGTGTACCGAAACACACCAGGAAGGCAGCCTACCGGACGGTCCATGGGCAGAGGTCCATTGGAGGCCCACAGGGCAAATTCACTCTGCTGTCGGAATCGACCACGCTGCGGACGGCTGACCTGCTTGTCCCACACGATCTGCCCGCGCCAGATCCACCCGGCCCACTGAATGGCATCGGACAGGCAGGGGGCCATCCGCCAGTCAATGAACACCACAAGTACCGCGCCCGGTTTGCAGGCACGGCGAACATCCGACAGCCATTCAGCGCACCAGCGGGTCCAGCTGCGCTGATCTTTCTGATCTCCGTCGAAGTCGGGCAGTGCTTTGTCCGCTTTCATGCTGCTGTACTTCTGGTTGGTGGTTCGGTTCTTTTCGGACGGCTTGGCGCCGCCGCTGGCGTAGGGAGGATCGGTGATGACCGCATCAAAAACGCCGGGTTTGAACGCCTTAACAATGCTCAACATATCCCCGTGCAGGATGGTCCAGCCATCGCCGCCGCTGTGTTCAATGTTGAGTTTGGTATCAGGGTTTACAATCAGGTTCAGTTCTTCCTTATTATTCAGAGGCATCCTTCCTTTCTTACCGCTCCGGCTCGAAGCGACTCTTTCCGTTGGTTTTCTGTTGTTTGTTCGGGTTCTGCGGAATGCCGTTCAGGCGTTGATAGCTGCGCTCCACCATCATCTTGTTGTGATCGATCACAAAAGTGTCCGGAGTGGGGTTGTCGATGGAGACTCCCGGCAGGATAACAGCATTGCCTTTCACAAATACCAGGCCGCAAATATCTCCGTACACATTGGCAAAGTCTTCAATATGAGGCCAAGCCCCAGTGATTGTACTGGCTGCGATTGCAGCATTGCCGGCCACATGGGCGTGACCTCCGACAAAGCCTGCCATCACAATGGCGTGGTCATCAATGACTGTGGTGTGACGAATCATGGCCTTGCCTGAAACGAGGGCGGAGCCACAGACAACAGCGGAACCGGAAACGGTTGCCTGCTGATCCACAAAGGATTCGTCGCAGGCGATGGCATCATCAAAGATCCAGCAGCTTCCTTCCTGGCTGAGATTTTCTGTACCCTGGACATATCCGCCCAAGTCGCCTTTCTGGACACCGGGGCGTACATCGCTTAAGGCACGGATCCGGTGCAGCCAGGGATATTTGGGATGAGCGATCTCGCTGATTTCATACTTCTGATTCATCGAGCTTCCTCCTTTCTGCGCTGCTTATTTTTGGTCAGTCTTTCTCTGTGGGCGTCGTTGCCCGCCGTGTAGATGGTATCGCACAGCAGATCACCAATGGCGGCGTGGTCATTTTCCCATCGTTCGTAGATGTAGGCCAGCGGATTCTCCTGATCCAGGAGCGCGCGGATCTGCTGTTTGCTCAAAAAGGTGCTTTCCAAACGAACCGCAAGTTCGCTCTTAATCACAAGTTCATAGGCGTTGTCCACGACCTCCTGCGGTCCGTGGCTCATGAGTTCCTCTGTATACCGGGCCAGTTCGGCATCCACTTTGGCCTGCAGCAGATCATAGTTGGAAACGGACATCTGCATCACCTCTCCTGTTGATCTCTTTGGGGGCGAGGTGCAGTGTCACCCTTTTCGGATGCAGACAGCTCGGTCTGAACATACTCGCTGATAATGTTCAGCGCCTTATAGTAATCGCCGCTGTCCTGCACACGCCGGAACATTTCTTCCGCCTGCTTGCCTTGGCCATTCTGGCGGAGCAATTTGCTTGCACGGCCCAGAATAGAGAAGATGTTTCCATCCTGACCAATCAGCTTCATCCTGGGTTTTTGTGCCTGCTGGGGGACAGTGGGGGTCTGACCGGGCAAAGTGTCCAGCACAATCGGATATCTTTGATCCGGCTGCCAGAAGTGGACGTTCAGAATGCCGTCGGCAACCGGGATGTCACGCTGTTCAAACCCTTCACCCCAGCCATCCGAATATTGGCCGCAGATATAGTCCAACAGAGAGTTCCAGTCCCGCTCGCTCAGTTCCTGTTTGAGCTCCACGATGGCACAGCCGCACAGTTTCCCCTCGTAGACCACCACATCCGGTTCGATGCGAAGTACGTTCTCCCGCAGACCAAGGAGAGATTCGTCTATGTAAGGGGCAAGGTTGCCGCCGTCATCCAGCGATTCCTTCTCCTTCTCGATGTACTCCCGGATGCTCGGCTCGTAGTCGGTCAGGTCATGCCCGTCCAGTTCAGCGTAATCGTCTTCGCCGTACTCACTGTCCATGTCCTCCATAGCTAGTTCTGCCGTGAGCTCCGTAATCACATAGGCTTTCAAAGTTTCTTGTTCCATTGGACTCCTTTCATCGGGAAAGGGCCGCCCGCTGCCGGACGGCCCTCTCTTTGCTCTTTTCCTGTGCCAGATCTCCGTAGTCCGCCCCTTCCCGATCGGGCAGGTTCATAATGATTCGGTACTTTCCTTCGTATTCCTTCCGAATATGTTCCGCCGCCCAGCGCCCCGCATGGTCGTTGTTGGTGCAGATCTCGATTTCACAGACATTCGGGTGACGCTCTAAGAAAGCGGTCAGAGCCACCGACTTTTCTCTTGCGGTATCCGTTTCGACGCCCTCTTTCGGCGCGTAGATTCCAGCAAGAGACAGCCGGTATTTGTTTTGCTTCTGTTCCAGACTCAGGTGGGCGAGCACCTCAATGGCGGCTTCATAAACAGCTACCCGTCGGCTCTCCCCTTCCGGCTGCAAGCAGAAACTGTACCGTTTGTCGCTGCCGGCCACCTCTGCTCTAAAACTCTGCTCCGCATTGGTGAGCGTTCCCCGCAGGAACGCATATCTCGGAACACCATTCTCATCCTGCCCTACAAACACGGCGTTATGGTATCGGGCGCTTTCATACAGAATACCGGCTCGGATGCAGTCGCTGATGACCTTGCGATCAATTCCCCGATGCAGCAGATAGGCAAACACTCTCCGGTTGTCTGCGGCTGCTTCAGGCAAGGCAAATACTTTCGGTTTCGGCATCTGCCGCGGAGCCGGGGCGGAGCGGACTTCCGTGGGGGGCTGCTCCAGCAAAAGCAAAACTGCTTCTGTGAATCTCATTCCCTCTACATGGATGAGATAGTCCAGCGCGCTTTTGCCGCCGATATCCCGGCTTTTCCAGTGCCACAAACTCGTCTCACCGCTGATCTTAAAGCTGTCGTGGCTTTGCAGCTGGAATTCCCCTCGGCACTGGCTGGGAACGATATCGTCCGGTCGGTATTGCAGCAAAAAATCAATGGCACGGATCTTCTTGGCCGCGCTGATCTGCTCTTGGGTCACACCCGGCATACTGCTTCACCCCTCATTCCACGGCATCTCGCAGCGCCTTGGCCTTATCGATGCGCTCCCAGGCAAAGCCGGGACGGCCAAAGTGGCCATAGGCTGCCGTGCGAACATAGATCGGCTTGAGCAGATCCAGCTGCCGGATGATGGCCGCAGGGGTCAGGCCGAACACCAGCTTGACGGCTTCTTCCAGACAATCGTCCGCACAGAGAGTGCCGGTACCGCAAGTATCCACCGATACCATAACAGGCTCCGCCTTGCCGATGGCGTAGGCCAAAGTCACCTTGCACCGGCTGGCAAGACCCGCCGCCACGATGTTTTTGGCAATGTACCGGGCCATGTAGGCGCCGCTGCGATCCACCTTGGTGGGATCTTTTCCGGAGAAAGCACCGCCCCCATGGGGTGCGAACACACCATAGCAGTCCACCATGAGCTTGCGCCCGGTCAGGCCGGTATCCGCTTCAGGCCCACCAAAGACAAAGCGGCCGGAGGGATTCACCAGGATCTTGGTATCCTCGTCGGGCGGGAAGTCGTGCAGGGCGGGGGTCAGCACTTTGTCAGTCAGTTGCCAGAGGAGCTCGTCCTGTTCCATGGCCGGGCTGTGCTGGGCGGAGACCACCACCGTGTCCAGACGCAGGGGCTTGCCGTTCTCGTCATACTCCACGGTGACCTGGGTCTTGCCGTCCGGGCGAAGGCCGTGGATCAGCCCGGCTTTGCGAACAGAGGAAAGGGTCAACGCCAGCCGGTTGGCCAGCACCACAGGCAGCGGCAGCATTTCAGGGGTCTCATCGCAGGCGAAGCCTACCATGACGCCCTGGTCGCCGGCACCCAGTTCGCCGGTCCCGATCAACTCTCTTTCTTCCAGCGGGTTATCCACTCCGGCCGCGATATCCGGGCTTTGCCGGTGGAGCAGCAGGTCAATGGTGAGGCCACGGGTCGAGTAGCCGATGCTATGCATCACCGACTCAACAATGCCGGAGATCCGGGGTACATGGCGGCTGGTGATCTCGCCGGCCACCATGATATGGCTGCGGGTCGCCAGAACTTCGCAGGCCACACGGGACAGCGGGTCATGGGCAAGACAATCATCCAGCACGCTGTCTGCGATCTGGTCGCACAGTTTGTCGGGATGTCCTTCGGTCACAGATTCGGCGGTATAAAAGCGCTCCATTTTCACTTCCTCCTTTATCGCTCTTTGTTGCCACGCTGCTGGTCACGCGGCTTGAGCTTTCCGTTCTCATCGTACCGGTCAGGTCGTGCTGCCGGGATCGCCCAGCTGATCATCGAGCCGCACATCATTGCAGCCTGCTGTGCTTTGGAAACGCCAAGGATCTGATTGAGGCTGTCCGCATACTCTTCGGCACCCATCCCTTCCGGGATGTGCTCGATGGGCCAATAGCCGGACTGCCCGCGCTTCGTCAGCATAACCATATTGAGTTCCGGCAGCGCACAAAAACACAACTCCGGCAGATTATGTCTGAGCTCATACGTTTTCTTGAGCCCTTCCGGTGCCCCCTCCAAGGCAGGATTGTCATACGCCAGCCGAATCAGACCATCCTTATACGGCACGAACAGTTCCGGCTGCAAAAACATCTTCTTGTACTTGTCAGCCTGTTCATCGGTCAGACTGCAGAAGTTCTCGCCCTCGATCCCGCACACAAAAAACGGTCCTGCAATCGGACCATAATCCGGAACTTCTCTGTTCAGAGGCATGCCGTTGATCAGGCCCTCGTCATTGCAGACAACACAGGCCATATCCTTCCAGGGATAGGCACAATCGATCAGACCGCCGACTGCCTTCTGCAGCGATTCCAGGCCGGTATCCAGTTCTTCGATTCGGGCATACTGGCCCGGTTCTACCATAACAACTTTCATTCGCACTCACTCCAATCCCAGCGAAAAAGGTTTCAGGCTGTTTGTGATTTCCTCATAAGAGTTGAACGTCACAGTGCAGCCCAGCAGATACGAAACAGCCTCGCCCCATTCCTTGAGGGGATACTGTTCCTTGTTCTCCATGCGGTGCAGATCGCGCAACGCCGCCCATTTCAAGTGAGACAAAATGCGGAGGCTGGAGATAAATGCGTGATTCTGTTCCGCTACCTTGTCCAGCAGACCTTGCTTCAATGAATTCCTCCCTTCATAAAGGAAGGCGGGGCGCCTGCACACCCCGCCGATTTCGGTTCAATTTTGTTCGATTGCTACGACAACTGTGCGCGCCCCGTCCCAGGTATAGGCGCAGGTCACCAGCGTCAGCAGTCGGTCGCCCGCCTGGGCCGTATAGCCGGTTCCTGCCAGCATGCTGCCGGCAAAGGACAGAAAATCCTCATCCCCGGCAAACTGCGTCCTGTTGAACAGAAGCTGCGTTGTGTCGGTGGTCAGTGCGGTCAGGATCCGGTATTCATGCGTCCCAACCGCTGTTTGCAGGACAGCGGTTGGATGCTCTTGCCGGAACTCCGGATCCGCCATCTTTTTCAAGACAGCGAACATGGTCCCGTCGTTCATATTGTGGCCGAATATCACCAGATTCCGGCTGTCCGCTGTGCAGTCATACTGAAAGAACAGACTGCCGGCCATCCGCCACTTCATGTCGTAGTTTCGCCGGAGATACTTTTCCGGATCTTCGGCACTGCTTTGCAATACAGGATAATCCACAACTGTGCCGGGAATGGTGAGCCATCCCTTCACATCCGGGTACTTTGCCTGCAGCGCCTCGAAGTCAAGCTGGGTTTCTTCTTTTCCAGCCGGTCCATCCCCGGAGAGGTCATCTTCGGGAATGGTGGTAAACTGAGCTTTCAGGTCTTGTGCTTCCTGCGCTGTCAGCCGAGGCTGGAAGGCAAACAGCCAGACCAGCCCCAGTAAGCAGATGCACAGGGTGCCGATGAGGAAACCCTTAGCGAAATGGCGCATCAGGATTCCTCGTCCTCATCATGGGTGCCGCTGCGCTTGAAGATCAGCAGCAGACCGCCGGCAGACAGTGCCGCAACAACGCCCAGCGCGATCCACAGCCAGTTCATATCGCCGGTCTGCGGAACAGAAGGCACAGGGGAAACAGGGGTGGGAGTGGGTGCAGGCTGCTCCGGCGTGGGCTGCTCCGGTACCGGGGCAGGTGCATCCCGCATGACCACGGTCTCGTCCTCCATCAGAGTCCAGCGATCAAAGATCAGCCAATCTTTGTCCGTGCAGACATACACATCGTTTTCGGGCAACAGATCGCCGTCCTCGTTCTGCCGCTGCACCAACTTGAAGCGGATGCTCTCCGCCTTGGCAAAGCCGTCCGGGGCAATGGTTTCCACCAGCGTATAGACCTTGTTCAGCTCCAGGCCGCGGATCTCAACGGGCTTATCGCCGCTGACCCACTGGCGCACAACAGTACCATTCTCGTCCTGGATCGTCAGGGTCGCACCGGGCAGTTCATCGTCACCGGTGAGCTGCCGCTTGCTGATGAACACGCTGGTCCCTTCGTTCTTGCACTCGCTTTCCAGCGCCTGAACTTTGGCCCCGGTGTAGGTAAAGGTGAACTCCATCGGCTTATCATTCAGGAAGTAGCCGGTGGGGGCTCGCAGTTCACGGATGACATATCGTCCGCTGTTCTGCTCATCCACTTCACCATAGCGGGCATCCTGCATGGGCAGATCACAGTCAAACACAACTGTGCCGTCCTCGCCCGTGGGGGCAGAGGTCGCCAGCAGATCACCGGCTCGGAACAGGCGGTCACCGTCGGCGTTGTAGATGTCATCCTGCGTATACAGGTTGAACACCGCACCGGCCAGAGCCGCACCGGTTTTTTCGTCCAGCTTGATGACCTTGACCTGCGCTTTTTCCCGCTCGTTGTGGAACTTCAAGACCTGCTGTTCGGTAAACTCGGCAGCGGCATCTTCCGCATTGACGATCTCGAACTCGCTGGTGACAGCATTGCCCTTCTCATCGATGGCGGTAATGCTCTTGGCCATGACCACACTGTTGGTCTGCTCATCCCACTGGAAAGTTACATCGTAACTCTGCGCGGTGCCGGTATAACCGTAGGGCGGCTTGGTTTCTTCTACATGATAGGAGCCCAGAGGCAGCGTCACTGTGACCTCGCCAACCTTGTCATGGATGACGGACAGGAAATCGTAAGTAGCCTGGGTGCGGCCAGGACGGAACACTGCAATATCGCTGGTGCCATCGCCGGTAGTGACCACTGCCACCACATCTCCCTTGGCATACCACAGGGTACGGTTACCTTCAGCGTCGGTCTGTCGATCCTGGGTATAGATGTCCTCATTGGCCGTGATGGTGTACTGGGCGCCGGCCAGCGGGCGCTCCTCCCAGGTGAAGTTGCCGGGCCATGCTTCGCCGGAGAACCAGGGATCCAGGATATCCAGACTCCAGTCCTGTTCCCAGCCGGTCAGGACTTCACCTGTCTTGCGGATGGTGAGTTTGCCGAGGGTCTCGTGGTTGATATATTCCTGCGTGAGAATGTACTCATCCATACCGTTGACGGCATTGCCAACCACTTCCCACGCAGAATCGGAAGAGATCTCAAACTCTACAGAATACTGCTTGTCATTGTAGAAGCCGTTGGGGCCTTCCAGTTCTACGACCTCATACCGGCCCAGGGGCAATTTTTCGGGGGTCTTCATGCGGCCCTCGCTGTCGGTGTAGAACACATCGGTTTTGACAGTGGGATCACCGCTGTCGGGATCGACCATGGACAGGCGCTCCTTTGTGCCGTCCTCGTGGATCATATAGATGGCGAAAGCGGTATTGGCCAGCTTGACAGCCTTGCCGGTCTCGGCATCTACCTTGATCAACTTTAGGTAGCCTTCCATCTCTTCATCCAAGATGTTGTAGGTCACATAGCTGTTGCTGGGTTCGGTAACACTACCATTGGGGGTACAGAAGATACTCTGGGGCGTATCGCTGTCCACCGTAAAGCCAAAGGGGTCGGCCTGGAACACGTCTTCCGGGATGGTGGTCTCAACGACCAGATACTGACCATAGGGCAGGCCGGTCACGCGAATGATACCTTCCTCATTCGTGTAAATTTCGCTCAGACGATATTCGTTGGTCGTGCCGGTGGGCACCCAACCGAGGCCGCTGCCGTTGGCATAGTCGCCCGCTTCGGTCAGCGTTGCATTGTAGGCATACACCAGCTCGGTGTCGCTCTCGAACATCCGGGCGATGGCCTGGGCTTCGCCAGAGAAATCGTATTTCAGAGAGTCGGGGTCGTAGTTGTCCTTGCGGTAGGCATCCAGCACACTTTGCACATTGTAGCTGCCATCGGGGTTGCGGGTGAACTGGTCTGCCTTGCTCAGGTCGGGGATGCGGTAGACGGTGAAACCCGCGCCTTCCAGCTTGGGAGCGGGACTGGCAGGGCCGGTGGTACTCACCAGCTTACGGAGTTCAAAACCGCCCTTCAGAACTGCATCCAGGCTCTGCTCCCCTTCCCGGACTACATAACCGGATTCGTCGCCATAGGACAGGGTTTCGTAATGGTTGATTTCGTCGCAGAGATAGCCTTCCGCATAGCTCAGGTAATAGCCATCATAGGTTTTAAAGCCTTTCGGAGAGCGTCCTTCGGCAACGGCGGAGTACTGGTTTTTATAAACGTAGTCGGTGTATTCGCCGTAATACTGCTCCAGCGGAGAGTATTCCCCGGTGGGTTCCAGTTTGCGGTTCAGTTCAGGATACTGACCGGTGATATAGAACTTGCTGTTGGTATCCACCGGCAGCACAAGACCGGTAGCCCGCTCTACCAGGTAGTATTTGCCCAAGTACAAGTTTCCGAACACCAACACCCCATCCTTGATCTCGGCGCTCGCCACCAGATGATCTTTGTAAAGGATAGGCAGGTAGGAATCATCCCATCCACCGTTGGTGCGCACTGTGGTATGCCAAATGGGGTTGCCGTCCTGATCAGTGATCTTGCTGTAATCCACCACACCGCTCACTCCATCGGGATGGAGAATATCCTCGGCGGCATAAAGGTCGTATACGGCCCCTTCGATGCTGGCTTCGCCATGAGGCGCAGTTCCGGGTACTTCCCAGTCCTCACCATTTTCTGACATCGGTGTGGGACGCAGCTGATCCAAATCGGATTTCGCCAGGATGATTTCGCCCAGAACTCGATCATTTTGGAACACATTGTCCTGGGGAATCATGGTGTAGCTGTCCTCGTTGTTTGCGAGGCCGGTGCTGTCAGTCACATAGGTGCGGCCAGCATCCTGCGGCTGATCATAAATGGTTACGGTGGCTTCTCGTCCGTCGAAGATCAGCTTTGTGCCACCGGTATAACTGGTGGCGATGTCGGCATTGTAGTCGGCGTTATCCAGCCAGATCACGCTGCCGTCATTATCCTTGGTAATCTCAATATAGTAGGCACGCTTGCCCAGCGGAGTACCTACCTCACCGGGCTGATCGATGTCCGTCCAGTCACCGAAGTAACCATCGGGAGCTTTTGTTTCCACGATAAGGAATTTGCCTTCGTTGCGCTGGGTGTAGTAGAGAGTTCGGCTGGTATCGAACTCCGTACCGTAGTCAGTACCGTTGGCCACGGAGTAGGTGCCGTCCTCATTACGGACCACGGAATACTGATTGTACCCACCGAAGGGGATATACTGCTGGGTCACAGTATCCCATTCGAACACTTCGTACTCTGCATCTGCTGCAATCGGCTCACCGGTCTCGCTGTCAACCTTGGAGATGTTGGCCTGGAGACTCCACTCATCATTGCGCATGAGGTAGTCCTTGGCGCTATCCATGGGAACAGAAATCGTCTGACTGCCGCCATGCTCACCGTCGTAAAACTCAAAGCCTACCGGGATTACGGTTTCATCAAATCGAAATTCGATGCTTGCCAGCTGGCTTTCCGCCGCTGCGATAGCTCGATCCACCATACCCTGGGCTTCGGCCCGCAGTTCAGACTCTGCGCGGGCCTTGGCACTGGCCGCTGCTGCATCGGCTTCAGCTTGGCTGGAATACGGACCCTCACTCCCGCTTCGGCTGCTGGTGGAGGTCTTGGTCACGCTGTAATGCAGGCTCCAGCTGGCACTGGCGTCGCCGCCGGTGCTCTGGAACTCATCATCCATTGTGTGGCCACTCGTGGTTACCACCTGTTTATCAGCCGGGGTGATTGCCCAACTGCCACCGTCAATTGTCCCACCTTTTTCAATGGGCTCGATCTCGATGGTTGCGCCATCTACCTTTTCTCCGGTCTCCAGCTGCTGCTTATCGGTAATCACTGTGTATTTGGCGTCAAAGCTGCCGCTGGCAGTCTGGGGCGAAGCCGACCAACTGGCGTAATACTCGGCACCTGCGGGCGGCACATCCGGGTCGATGCTGCCGGTGGGAGGTCCGATCAGTGCAACAGTCTGCCAGCCGGAAATGGGAGGCTGATAAATGTAGGTGTAGTAGTCGCTGTCTGCTGCAAAGGTGGCCACGCCGCTGCGCATCTGCTCGAAGGAACGGATGTAACTCTGCGCGGGAACGCTGTCAGGATAGTTGGCAATGACCCAGCGCTGCACATCGTCGTATGCAGTGTCCATGGAGGCATCGGCACTCATCAGGCCCAAACTCAGCTGACCAAGTCCGCCCCAAATGTTGACCTGATTGCTGAAGTGATCGCCGGGCGTGTACTGTGCCGCCGTTACGATGGATGTGTGAGAATAATTGTAGGTGGGGCAACCGTTAGGCTTTCCCTGCGCACCGTGGGTGCAGCAGTATGCTTCCTGGCCATTAAACCAAATGAGCCACGAGCCATTTACTTTCTGCACACTGGTGATTTTGCCTGTTTTTACCGCAGGTTCCGGGCGAGCTTCGTAGGTGCTGGCTCCATTGGCTTTTGCCTGCTGTGCAGCTGTTTCACCTTCCAGATGGACAATCAGGTTCTTTTCCAGACTGGTGCCATCCGGGGCAGTGTAGCGGAACGTCACGGTGAAATCGTGATCCGCCTGGACATAAATGCCAGTCGTGGCAGCAGATGCTTCCTCATAGCTGGCGTTCAACAGTTTCGCCGCAGTTTGTACATCAGCGGCAGAACCGTTATAGTCCAGCAGGACCACATCTTCTGGCAGGATGATCTGCGAGGAGCTGCCATTCGCAGGATATTCCACCTGCACAAAAATAGGCACGATGGCGAAAGACTCACCGGCCTGCCGGGGAACGGTGATGGACAGGCCATCCGAATTCAGCGCCTCGGGATCCATATAGCCGATGGCGTTCGACTGGTCATCGTTCCAGTAGCTGATACCGATTTTGATGTCGCCGGTAGCAACGGGAAGACCATATCTGCCCATATAGCTACCTGTGGGCGCATCAGGAAGATCACCATACAACATCTGGTGGATTTCTTCCAGATCGGGAGGAGATCCGGCATCGTCACCGCCATCGCCTTCACTCGGAACAGACGGGTTTTCAACGGTCGCCTGCATGGTAACAACCAAAGCAGCGAGCGCGGAATACGCAGCCGCTACTGCTTCGTTTGCCTGTTCCTCCTCCGAAAGGGACAGGTACAGATCTTCAGCAGCGGTTACCGGGGCGGCTGCTTCATCCGAGACGACTGTAGCTTCATCCAGTGCTGCAATCAGATCCGGATTTTCCTTGTCCTTCTGCCAGGCCTGGCTTGCCAGCGCCCAGCTGTTGACTGCAGCAAGAATGTTCTCTCGGTCAAGCGCATCTACGGCGGAAATGAACGCCTGAGCTTCGGCGCTCAGTTCGACTTCACTTTCGTCGGTAGGAATGTCGCTTGTGGTCTCATCTTGGGTAGTATTCAATGCTTCACTGTCAGTTTCAGGGACAGAAGCTGCGCTCTCCGGCGTGGATTGGGACTCCACTGCCGAGTTCGCCTCGCTCATCGAGGCAGGCTCCGAGGAGCTGCTCTCCATTGCAAAGGCGGAGGGTGCGGCAAAGCAGGAGAGGCAGAGCATGAATGCCATCAGCAACGCCGTGAAGCGGTGCCGCAATTTATATTTCTGTTTCATCAATACCTCCAATAAAAAAAGCACCTGCGAATTGCAGGTGCTTAGGCTGTTTTGCGTGATTCTTTTTCTTGCAGAAGGTATTCATCCTTCTACTGTGGTTTTATCCGAAGGTCACAGTCCAGTAGGTGTACTGACCATCTGCGGTATCGCAGAACCAACAGGCGACTCCCATGGTGGTGAAGTCGGGGCTGATGATGTTTGCGTAATGGTCAGGGCTGTCTTTCCAGGCATTGCAAACCTCACTTGCAGAACGCAGCGGGCCTCTTGCGCAGATCTCACTGCGGGTCGTCATGCCTGAGTGGTCAAAGGCACCACCGGCCACGAAGCTTTCGCATCGGTCACTTGCCGCCTCGCTCAGCGACTCGTCCATCGTCAGTGCAGGCAATCCGGCTTCAGCCCGGATAGCGTTGATGTTTTCCTGAACCGCCCAATAGGCAGTGTCACTGGAATCGATGTACCACCATTTGTCTGTGCCGGCTGCAAGTTCAAAGGGCACGGCACCGTAGGCCGCCGTTGCGACATCTGATCCACTGGTATCAGCAGTTTGCTCAGTGCTTTCGGTTGGCTCTGACATGGGGACTGGCTCCGGCGTCTGTGTCGGCTGGCTGCCTACAGACGAGGTATCTTCTGAGCTGCTTGCAGGTGACGGTGTGGGTGTGACCTGACTGTTTCCTTCGGGCTGGCTGTCTGAGGTGGCTTCCGACTGGGTCATAGAGCTGCTCGATGCAGATTGCGATTCGCTCGGCTGAGCCCCGCATCCAACCAGACAGGCCAGAACCATAGCTACGATCAAAGTTTTATACATGGGTTCCACTCCTTTCAATATTTCACATGTTGGGGTCAACGATCCTTTCGGCTGACCTTTTTGCTTTTTCGGTTGTGGGTAGTGTCTGCTTTCTCCTTCTCTTTCTGAAGGCGGAAAGCTTCTTCTCTGATGGAACTGGGATCAAGCCCATTCTGGAGGCAGCCTTCTATGATCCCCCCTAAGTACCCTTCAGAGGGCGGCATCAGACACTCTTTGAATGGCGAATTCATGGTATAAACCATGACGGTCATTTTCTGACCATTGTGGTCGGTCACCTCAATAGGTTCCTTCCCGTAAAGGCGAGGAAAGCCTTCGTAGAAGTCCAGATGCTTTTCATCTGCTTCGGAAATGCGCCAGAGGACACCGTCAACATGGCTTCCCGGCTGAGGCAGAATCGTTGCCACACCGGCGTAGCTGCTACCGCAGAAGGTCAGGCGGTAATCATCCACACGAACCACCCCTACGACCTCTGCTTCCGGACAGCGGAAAGCCATTTGGTTCAGGTTCATATTGGAACCGTAGGCAAAATACAGTTTCTCGCTCAACACTTCACCCCCTATCTTTCTTCTCTGTGCCTACCAGTCAGGCTTGGATAGTTGGAACGATCATAACGCCAAGCCCGATCACCGGGCAGATTGGCGAGCAGATGCTCTCGAACATTTTTGTACTCAGGTCCGATCAGTCCGAGGCGCAACAGAAATGTACGAAACGTAAAGGCTGGATTTTCGGAAATTTCCGTTTTCCGCATCAGTGTTTTCTTCTGGTTGATCGCCTGTGCGGAGATCGCCAAAGCCAACGTGATATTCGCCCGGACTTTGCCTGCATGGAGGGTGCTTTCGAAACATCGCCATTCCAACGTCCCACGGTAGAACACTGAATGCAAGTTCAGTGCATAGTACCGTGTCCAGTTGTAATGCTCGTAGCTTCCGTCATTGCCGCCATACCATTCCCGCTTCAGCCGCTCCATGCTGATGTTCGTGGGGAGCTTGCGAATTTTTTCCAGCATGGGTTCCCGCACCTTCTGGCACCAGCGTTCCACTCTGGCCTCATTCACGTTGAGAGCTTTGAACAATATGTCCTCTTTGGAGTACATGATGGACAGAGCGTTCTTCAAACTTTGTGGTGTGTGTCGGGAGGCGTCTACATGGACATGCATACCGCAGCTACTATTGACCACCGCTCCAGCATGGCGAAGTGCTCGCACGACCTCCTGCAGCTTTCCCATTTCCTCGTAGCTCAACTTTGGCGAGTTCATCTCGACCTTATAGATGCCCGATGTTGCAGGAATTTGGCGGCGGCCATCCCGCATGGTAGCCTTGATGCTGCCGTCATATACAAACCGCCATTTTTTCCCGTCCTGATCAATCACTTCCCAAGGATCATAGGTCGTTGACTCGTGAGTCTGGCGGGCGCTGGTCCCGAACAGGGCGGCGACCGCTTCCGCTGCCCGCTGACGGGTCAGCCCGGTCATTTCGATCTCGCAGCCGAAGGGCTGCTCTTTCAGGTCAATGAGGCATCACCTCCGCATCCACAGCAGCCAGCCGTTTTCCAATGGCCTCTACCACGGTCACGGTCACGCCGTTGCCCGCCTGCTTGTACACCTGACTGTCGCTCTGGATAGCCAGAATTTTGTCGATTCTGTCATCTGTCCAGCCTTGTAAGCGAAGGCATTCTCTCGGCGTCAATCGGCGGATCCTGCCGCCGATCAGGACACCAGATGCTTCTCGCTTGTGTTTTCTGATTCCACCATTTTGCTTTGCGGTCAGGCATCGGGCGATGTCCGTGACATCGGGGTCTTCGTTCAGATCCACAAACTGGGGTGCCTCGACAAGCGTTCCCTGAGTTGCATCTGTGGTCAGGGTATGGGCGATTTTGCGGCCCACCCGGCCACGACGGGTATTCATTTGCGGATAGGCCAGGTCGATGCTATCGCCTGGATAGGCCATCTTATAGCCTTTCCGGGTGGCCTCCTTGACGGGGAATCCCACCTGATACAGCCCTGTTTTTCCACCCATGCCACCGGCTCTACTCGTGAGCGTGCAACTTACTCCGCTTGGGTCGTAGACCCGACTTCCCTGTGGTCCGTCATGGATACAGGTAAGAGGCGTTTCATTTGCTCCGGTGAAAGGAAATACTTTTCCTCTGCATCGCTCATCAAGATATCCGATAATGTACACACGGCGGCGGGATTGGGGAACGCCAAAATCCTTGCTGTTAAGCACTTGCCATTCGACATGATACCCCAGTCGCTCCAGCGTATCGAGGATCGTCGCAAACGTCCTGCCGCCGTCATGGTTAAGCAGGCCGGGAACATTTTCAAACAGCAGATAGCGAGGCTTCCGGGCTTCAGCCAATCGGGCAAGTTCAAAGAATAGGGTTCCTCGGGGATCTCCAAATCCTTTTCTGTGTCCGGCAACGCTAAAAGCCTGGCAAGGAAATCCTCCGCAGAGCAGGTCGAATTCCGGCAGTTCATCTGGGTCGATTTTTCTCGCGTCTGAGCTATACCATTCCTCCTCACAATCGAACAGTGCTCGATAACTCTGTTGTGCGTATTTGTCACACTCACAGAATCCTACACATTGAAATCCGCCGGCAAGCTGCAGGCCCTCTCGAAACCCGCCGATGCCGGCGAACATATCTATGAATCGAATACTCTCTTGCTTCAACTCCTTCCACTAAGATTTTTTAGTTTTCTGCTGCATTGGAACCACCTCCTTTAATCTGTGCGGTTTTACGCTTCTTCGCTGGGATCGTTGTCAGGCTCATCGTCTGCCTCATCGGCTTCCTGGCCATCGTCGTTGCTCTCGTATTCGGTGGGCTCACCGTCTTCCGGCTGTTCTTCTTCCAGCTGGTCATCGTTATAGCTCTCGTCCTCGTCGGATCGAGCCGCTTCGAATTCCTCGTCAGCCTCCTCCAGAGCCTGCTCAATCAGCTCGATGACGAACTGGCGCTGGCTGAGCTTTCTTCCGTAGACCTCCTCGTAGCGAGCCAGATAATCCTTGATTCGCTGGAAGAATTCCTCGCTGACCTGGAAGGCCAAGGTTCTGCCTTTACTCATGTTGTTTTCCTCCTTTGTGTAATGCTCATTGATGATCATTTCGATGAATTTTCCCATGGTGCTTTCCGATTCACGAATTTCATCGCTGATTCGATTGTGCAGCTCCAATGGAATTTTACAAGTGATGTCCTTCATTTCCATGTAGCACAACTCCTTTCGTTTTGGGCAACACAAGCATACTCAACACGCTTGGACAAAGCTATCACCAAGTGCAACAATGATTCATCGAAATTATGGGCAAGTTATACCAACTATTCCATATCCATTAGACCGTCAAGAAATCCAAGCATTTCTCCTGGGATTGTGGACGCTGCTGACGACCTGTGAGCACGACCTGATTCATGGGGAACCGCCTCTGGTTCTTTAAGGATTTCTCGCAGGATATTTTCAAACTCTTTCTGCGATTCAAGGCGTATGATGGCCCACGCTATGTAGTCGTTTTTCTGCCCAGCAGGGCAGGTCTGGAGATACGCCCAGGCACGCTGGTGAAGATCCGAATGAGGATTAGGACGGAAGAGGAACTGCTGCCTTTTCATCGCTGCTCCTCACGGCCCGACATTTGGCCCAAAATCCGTTCATAGCCCTCGGCGTTTACCTTATCGTCCTCGATCAGAAAAGCCCGACAAAGGCCGTCACGTTCGCTCACGTTGCGCATGACGGTCGCGGCACCTCCTCCCATCAGAATCACGGGCAGAGTTCGCAGGTCAAACCCTGCTTCCATTGCCGCCGAAATGAGTCGCTCAGTGTAGAGCCGGCCCTGCCACTGAATCAGCTTTCGTGCCTCCTCATCCATGCTACAGGGCTTGCCGGCAAGGATCCGTTCCACCTGGGCGTCCGTAACAGACAGGCCGGTATCCCGACGAACCTGCTCCTGGATCTCATCCATGCAGCGGATCATGCCAAGTTCCAGACTGCGGCAGGTGGCTGCATTAGGGACGTTGTTGTCCAGTCGCATAAGATCCACCGTCCATCCGCCGATGTCCATGAGGAGCACAGACGGCTCATCCTTCACCAGCTCAGGATGAATAGCGATGGCGGAGTAGCCCTGGGGGAACAGTTTCACGCTTTCGATTTTGACTTTGTAGCGTTCCCCTTCGAACAGGAAGTTGACCGGCTGACCATTGCGCAGCAGATATTCGGTGAACGGCTTCTTGTCACGGCCATACCGTGCTAGAGGGAGTCCTGCCGCCAGGGTTACTGAACTCTCTGCCGGAAGGCCCCTGTAGCGAAGTTCCATGGCAATGGCGGCCAGGGTCAGAATGTAGTAGTTGTCGTTGACGGTCTTGTCACGCAGAATCGGCTGCCGGCCGGTGCCGCAGACATAGTATTTGCCCCCAATCTGGAGGGTGTTCTTCAGGGTGTAGGGTTCATGGGTGTACGCTGTCACACCGGCTGGGAACGAGAAATGCCTGGTTTTGATGGCGTAGTACCCGTGGTCAATGCCCATGATCATGGTTTCAAGTCCTTTCTGGCATTTGCCTTTATTTCTGAGTTTTTTCTTTCGGCCCCGTCCCATCTTATCTGGCCCGACTCATACTGGGGACCTGGGGTTCCTTGCAGTACTCCGGGTACCGAAGCCGAACCGCTTCCAACATGTAGGTTGCATCCGAAGTGGTGAACAGATCGTAAGGCGTCGCGCAGCCATCCGCGTTCCACCCGTTCCAGAGGTTGAACGCCAAGCGGGTCAGGCAACTGCTGCCGCTGGTCTGCCAGCCTTTGTTCATGCCCTCCGGCCGGATGGCATCCTCCCGGAAGTTGAAGACGTCCTTAATGTGCTTCCTGGTCTCGCCGCTGATGCCCATGGTGTAGAAAAACGCCTTGTGGTAGGGATCAAGGCTGCCGGTCCGGCCAAGGCACTGCTCATAGAATTTCTCGTGTTCCTTATTTTTGAATTTGATGGACATTTCGTTCCTCCTTCTGGTTCGTTTGTTCAAGGAAATCACCGGCTGGGAAAAACGATGACTTCCATTTCGGCATTGACGTTTGCATTGCTGGGGCTGGAAGAGTGCATTCCGTAGGCATTGATATCTTCTTCCCAGTAGGTAAGTGTATCTTGGGGGAGGAGAGTGTGAGAGGGGGGGGAAGCTGCGCTCCCTTCCTCGAAAGCAGGTAAAAGGCGCACTTTCCCCTGGGCGTGACGAGGAATTTCTGCCCATGTCCGAGATAGTTCTCGGTAAACAAAAAAGCGCCTGTTTGGATAAATCCAATACAGACGCTTAAAACGATGGTAAGTTGCAGAAACTCATCCCAACAAATAGTTCCTGCTGCAGGGGGGCTGAGTCATATATGTTTTTTGAAATACTTCACTATCAGTAAGCACAAAGGAGTTACTAATAGAGCGGCAAGAACTATCAACAAACCTAAGCCGCCAAAGAATAGCAGTAAGCCTCGGACTTCTTGCGATTGATATGAGAGTGCGCCAATTCCTGCAATCAATACTATTGCTCCGACTATCAGCATAATAGTCTTCTTTGGAACCACTCGCCCAGCGAGTGGTTTTCGTTATACAAAAACGCCGCGCCCGGTCCCGCCGGGAGGGCGGCGGCGTGGTATCAAAATTGCACCAGGAACAACGCCCAAGGCTCGGTCTGGATGGGTACGGATTCAGGATTTTATGTGGCGCACCCACCCCGGAACAGGTCGCTTGAGGGATATTTCGCTTCTGCTGACAGGGAGAAACATCAATGACTCAGGGCTCCACCCGCACCGTCAGGCGGGAGGCGTGCAGCCCACCGTGATATACCCGGTTATGGGCCACCACGGTCCGGGCGGAAGCAAAACCTTCCCGTGTGTTGCTGTTGGGGAAGATGAAATTCTTGGCGCTGGAGGTGACGGTCACCCGGATGCGGTGGCCTTTCCGGAAGCAGTTGGACAGCTTGGTGGTACGGATCTTCAGGCAGACGATCTCGCCTTCCTGCAAAAACTCCGACCGGGCAAAGCCGTTGCGATAGCGGGCGCTGAGCAGGCCGTCCGCCAGCTTGATGGAACGGCCATTCTCGTCCACGTCGGTAACACGCACCACAAAGTCGGTGTCCGGCGCGTCGGAAGAGATGTACAGCTCCGCCGTCATATCGCCGGTCAGGACCAGGTCCTCCTCCAGCACGGGGGAGGTGTAGCACAGCAGGTCCTGGCGCAGTTCCTCCTGGGTGTAGTCCTCCGGCACCTCGATCTCGTTCTCCGACATATCGATGATGTGCTGGGATGGATGCTCGGGGTCATAGGCGTAGCCGTCGCTGTTCTCCTGCTCCGGCCTGGCAAAGGTCAGCCGCCCGTCCCCGGCGGAGGTGTTGGCGTGGCCGTCGCTGTCCAGATACAGGTGGGTGACCCGTGTCTCGGGCACCGGCCAGTTTTCGGCAGTCTTCCATACCTCCTGGCCCAGGGTGTAGTATTCCACCGGGGCAGTCTGGTCGATGCCGTTGTCCACTTCCTTGAGGTGATGCTCGAACCAGCGGAAATACAGCCAGTCCAGATCAAAGCGCAGCGCCTGGCTGCCGAAGGATACCCCGTGCATATCGTACTTGCTGTTGCCGCTGTGCTGCCAGGGCCCCAGAACAACCTTGCGCATGCCCCGAGGGAAGTCGTGGACCAGTTCCAGGGCTTCGGTGGTGCCCATACCGTTGTCGTCAAACCAGCCGGACTGAATCAGCGCCGGGATCTGCGCCCCGACGGAACGCTCCTGCCAATTGGACCGACGCCAGAAATCGTTGTAGTCACTGGGTTCCAGCCACCGGGTGATGAAGGGCACATCGTATCCCAGGGCCTTTTTGGGCAGGTCGGTCAGGGGGCGAATGTTCAGCACTTCCTCCCAGTCGTCGCGCTCCATCAGCTCGGGGTGGAAGGTTTTCTGAGACACCGCAAAGGCCCAGGCCAGCATGCCCGAGGTGAAAGACCCGCCCCGGCGGGGCAGATCCACAAAGGAGCTGCCCGCGCAGACCACGCTGATCAGAGCTTTCAGGTGGGGGTTGCCGCTGGCAGCGGCCGCCCACTGTACATAACCCAGGTAGGACCCGCCCACCATGCCGATGCGTCCGCTGCACCAGGGCTGGGAGGCGATCCAGTTCAGAGTATCGTCGCCGTCCTCCACTTCGTGGTAGTTGGGCAGCCATTCGCCTTCACTGGCGTTGCGGCCGCGTACATCCTGTACCACCACCGCGTAGCCGTGCTGGACGTAGCGGTAGTAGACCTCACAGCCGTCCTCCTTGCCGTAGGGAGTGCGTACCAGCACTGCAGGCACCGGGGCACTGCAGCCTTTGGGCAGGTATACGTCGGTGGAAAGATGTACCCCGTCCCGCATGGGCACCGGGAATGTCCCCGCATGCTCTACCGGGAACAGCTGTTCCTCCGGCCAGGTCGAGCGCCACAGGCGCAGAATGGTCTCCTCCTCGGCACCGGGTTCCACCAGCACCGTGACCATCTCCCGGGCAGGGCAGGTGACGGCGATCAGCCGCCCTTCTTTCATCTGTTTGTTGTTGGGGAATTTTACATCCCGCTGCAGGTAGCTACAGCCGTCTTCGCTGGTGTAGCGCTCGCCGCACAGGGAAACTTCCCCGGTACCCTGCAGGCCCGCCTCGTAGCGGGACAGGTTCTGCCCCAGGGCGGCAAAGTCCATCTTTACAAAGGAACGGTAAAAATCCCGGTCCTGGTCGGTCAGGTCCTGCCAGTCCAGCAGCGCGCCGGTGTGCACATCCAGTTTCTGGATCTGGGGTGTGCCGTCGCCCAGGCGCAGCCTGCCGTACAGGATGCCCGAAACATATAAGTCAAAATTACGCATTTCCGTTTCTCCCGTTTTCCGGTCAGGCGCCGATCAAGGCACGGATGGCATAGGCTACACCGATGCCCACATAGTTGCCCAGGGCACCGGCCAGTACGCCCATGAGCAGACCGATGTTGATAAGGGTCTTCCACTGGGCGCTGGAGGCGATGAGGGCAGCGGTGGGGCCATCTGAGATGCAGCCTACGATGGACAGCAGCACATACTCAAAGCGGACTTTCAGCAACCGGGTGATGAGCAGGTGCAGCAGGATGGAACAGGCGATGACGCAGAAGCAGAACAGGGTGATGTAGAAGGTGGAGCCGAAGAACTGCTGCAGGTCCACCGCAAAGCCGATGGTCACCAGGAACAGCAGCGCCACAAAGAGGCCCAGGTCAAAGTTGCCGCGCAGCTTGCGGATGGCAGGTACCTGTGCCAGGATGATGGAGAAGGTGGTGATGAGCAGGATGCGGCCCGCGCTGCGGAATCCTTCCCCGAATACTACCGAGGAGATGCCGGTGGCGGCCCACACGGTGCCGAAGCCGATGGCCAGCAGCCAGGCGATTTCCTGGATGGACCATTCCTTGGAGGCCATCAGTTCCTCGTGGTCGCCGTCGCCCAGCAGTTCCGGCTCGCTCATTTCATAGGGCCACAACTTTTTCAGCCGTTTGGAATTCTTGTACAGGGCGGGGGCGGCGAACATCAGGATCAGTGTGGGAATGCCCACCACATAGTCGGCGGCGTTGGCCGAGGCGATGGTGGTCTTGCTGGCCTCCAGGCCCACGGCGATGGCGGTCAGGTTGGAGCTGCCGCCGGTGTAGGTGCCCACGAACATGCCGGCCACCTTCCAGCCTTCGTCGATCTTGCCGGCGAACAGTACGCCGAACACCAGGGCCGCCACGCAGACGCTGAACACTGCCGATGCCAGCGCAATGACCGGCTCTTTGGACAGCTTGCGCATCTGTTTCAGGTCCAGGCTCAGCAGGCAGATGGAAACGGACAGCGGCACGCAGTAGCTGCTGATGGCATCATAGGTAGCGCTGGAGGTGGGCACGATCCGCAGGTTGGACATCACGATGCCCATGACGATAACCGTCAGGGCCGGGCCCAGCGTTTTGAACGCCTTGAACCGCTGCAGCCAGAATCCCAGGGCGACCGTGGCGACCATGATGAACAGGAGCGCGCCTTCGGAGGAAAAAATTGTATTCGGCATAATGTACCTCTCTGCGGGGTCCCGCTTAAAAATCAATATCGATGCCAAGGCCCGGTTTGTCGGACAGGGTGTAGACGCCGCCGTTCACGGCAAAACCACCGGGCATGCCCATCTCGGGGTCCACGGCGTACATAAAGCTGTCGCAGTCCGCCTCAGTGATGTTCTGCTTGGCAGCGACCAGACTCACACCGGCGGCAATGGCTACCTTGGTCTCCAGCATGCAGCCCACCATGCACTGTACATGGTTCGCCTCGGCAATGGCGTTGATCTTTTCCGCCGGGTACAGGCCGCCGCACTTCATCAGCTTGATGTTGATGATGTCTGCAGCATCGATCTTGCAGGCTTTCGCTGCGTCAATGGGAGAGTGGACCGACTCATCCAGCATGACCTTCAGGTCCACCTTGGAACGCACAAAGCGCATACCGTCCAGATCCCAGCTGGGCAGGCACTGTTCCACCGCTTCCACGCCCACCTGTTCAAAGGCTTTCAGGGTGCGCACAGCATCGCTGACAGTGTAACCCTGGTTGGCGTCCACACGCAGGCGGATGTTGGGGCCCACCGCCTGGCGGATCAGGGTCAATGCCTGGATGTCCTCTGCCGGGTTGATGCCGGCTTTGATTTTCAGAATGGTGAAACCGTCCTTCTCCACCCGTTCCCGAGCTTCGGCGGCCATGGCTTCCGGTGTGTCAATGCCCACCGTCATGTCAGTGACGATCTGGTTCACACTGCCGCCCAGCACCTTGTACAGAGGCTGACCCATCAGCTTGCCCTTGATATCGTACAGGGCAATATCCACCGCGGCCTTTGCCGAGGTGTTGCCTGACAGCAGGCGGTCCATCATGCAATGGATGCCCTCAACATCCAGCGGATCCATGCCGATCAATCCGGTGCGGAACAGTTTCAGCGCTTCCAGAACGGTGGCCGCGCTCTCGCCGGTCACCGGTTCAAAGGGCGCGGCCTCACCGATGCCCCACAGGCCTTCGTCGGTGGTGATCTTCACCAGCACGTTCACCGAATGGTCCTGTACCGCAAAGGCAATACGGAAGGGCTTTTTCATAGGGATGTGAATGGTTTCCACCTTAACATCTGTAATTTTCATGGGATGCCTCCTGCACAGTAAAATTTTATACAATTTTACTATTTCTAAAATTTTTGTCAAGAGCTTTCCTCTTTTTTCACATTTTTCAGAGAATAAGCAAGAAATCATCTGATTTTCTTTGTAAAAATTTTATAAATATCGAATATTTTCTCGCTTATTTACGTACAGGATATTTTGTGATATACTGTAAATAAATTTTTTACGAAAAAGCGGGAGGTTTTATGCTGGGCGAACAGGTTCGAAATATTCGGAAAAAGCGGGGAATCACCCTCAAGGAACTGGCCGAAAAGACTGGTTTGTCCATCGGGTATATCTCCCAAATCGAGCGCAATCTCACCGACCCGTCCCTGTCCACCCTGCGCAAACTCAGCGCCGCTCTGGACATCCCCACCTATCTGTTCATGGGTGGTGAGAGCAGCACTGGCCTGACGACCCGTCAGGCGGATATGATGATCCTCTCCCAGCCCAACTCCAATATACTGTATCATCTGCTCACCCCCATGCCCAACGGGGATTTTGTACCTCAGTCGTTGGTCATACGCTTTGAACTGGAGCCCCACTGCAAGGACGGCGACCTGCCGGTGATCCATCCCAGTGAAGAAATCCTGCTGCTGGAACAAGGGCAGCTGGATGTACTGGTGGAGTCCGAAACCATCCGCCTGAACGCCGGGGATACCACAGTGGTGCAGTCCAACCTGCCCCACATCGTTTCCAACCCTGGGGATACCACAGCGGTGGGGCTGGCGGTGTTCACTCCGGCCATTTGGTTTCCCAACAACCGGCGCACCCTCAACCGCGGTGGCGAAACCTAAATCTTCGCATAGGAATACCAAAAAGAAAGTACAGCCAATTGCCTGTACTTCAGACTGTCGAAAAAGGTCACCGGAAGGTGGCCTTTTTCTCGTAAATGGGAAGAAAATGAGATGAATAGTGTAGTTGCATTGCCGGGGCTGAAAGAGTGCATTTGGTAAGCATTGATATCTTCTTCCCAGTAGGTAAGTGTTACTTGGGGGGAGAGTATGAGAGGGGGGGAAGTAGCGCACCGTGCTTCATGGGCAAAATAGACGCACCTCCCCCTGGGTGTAATGAGGAATTTCTGCCCATGTATGAAGATGTTTTCGGGAAATAAAAAAAGCGCCTGTTTTGGCGAATCCAATACAGACGCAAAAACCAGAATTTTCGGCATCCTAAACAAAATTAAGCCGATTATTTCTACAACAAATTTTTCTTAAAAAGGGGGAAATTGGGGACTAATCTAGTGGAGCTGAGTAGCTACTTGTGATTATTTCAAAAAGTTCATAATTTGTTTACAATTTCACCGGGTCAAAAATCGGAAAAACCGATCCAAACCAGGCAAAATAAGCCACAAAATCGGTAGTCGTTAGTTCAAGTCCTCACCAAAGCCCGAAAAGGGCGAAAAATATCTTTCAAACTGGGACCTAATTTTTGGCACGAAAAAACCCCGTAAACGGCTTGTTTACGGGGTTTTTCGGTCTTATATCTTTTTTGTTAAGACAATATGGTTGCGGGGGCAGGATTTGAACCTACGACCTTCGGGTTATGAGCCCGACGAGCTACCGGACTGCTCCACCCCGCGATATCAGCACCCGTTTGGGTGCTTGATTATAATAGCACATTTGCAAAGCAATGTCAAGATATTTTTTTGCCACGGACGGGCAAGTGCGGCTGTTTTTGGGAAACCGGCCAACGCTCAGGCGCAAAGCGACCCGCCGGCCGCCACCCGCAGTGAATGGGCCGCGGGCTTCGGTCCGGCCTGGGCAGCACCGGAAACCATGGCCTGCAGGGCCTCGTTCTCGCACAAAAGCCGGGCGGCCTGCCCGGCCGCCCGCCGTTCCAGGCGCGCCAGCAGCACATAGTGCACCCCTTCCCCGCAGCAAAGGCTGTCGGTGAGAGCAAGCTGCGCCTCGGAGGTGGAATCGCTGTCTGCAAAAGGCGTGGCCTGCAGGGTAAGGCTTACCGGTATGTACTCTTCCCCCTCCCATGTGCCCTCTAAATAATCAATAACGGCCCGTTCACCGGCCGGTGCGGCATATTCCTGCACGGCCGTGCCGGCCAGGTTGCCGACCTCGTCGTAATAACCAGCCTGCACCATAAGCGTGCTGGCAAGGCAGATTTTCGTGCGGTAGGCCACAATGACCGTTTTCCCCTCGGCCTGTGGCTGAGGCAGCCTCTCATAGCCGGTGCCCAATTCTTGCAGATGGTCCGGCGCGGCGGCCAGGGCCTGTGCGGCTGTTTCGGCCTGCGTGGTGAACGTCCAATCTGGCCAGCGGGTGCCGTTCACCGTATATTCCACCGTAAATTGCCCGCGTTCCCCCGGCGGTGCGGGCTCTGCTTGTGCTGTTGCGGCCGGCGCAGGGCCAAGGCACAGCGCCAGCGCCAGCACCACAGCGCACAACCCTTTTCTTTTTCTTCCTTGCAGCATCTCATTCCCTTCTTTCCATTCTACATCCCGGCGGCGGGGCAAGCCCACTGCCACCTTTATTACAGCATCTGGGCCACAAGAAAAATGCCGCAAAACAGCCTGTGACACAAAGCCTGCAAAAGGCCGCCGGGCGGCCCGTTTTTTACAGCAGGCCCCCAAATGTTTCTATGGCCTGCCGAAAAGGCAAAGAAGCGCCGCATGCCAATTGGCATGCGGCGCTTCTTAGATAAGTTTTGTGCAAAGCTTACTTCTGCTTGGCTGCCAGGTCGGCCAAAGCATCCTTGCGGGAGAGGTTGATGCGGCCCTGCTGGTCAATCTCCGTCACTTTCACCAGCAACTCATCGCCTACGGCAACCACGTCTTCCACCTTTTCCACACGCTTGGTGTCCAGCTTCGAGATGTGCACCAGGCCCTCTTTGCCCGGGGCAATCTCCACAAAGGCACCAAAGGTCATCAGGCGCGTCACACGGCCCTTGTAGATGGCGCCGATCTCCGGGTCTTCCACAATGGTCTTGATGGTGTGCAGGGCGCGCTCGCCATCCTCTACATTGATGGCGCTGATGAAGACGCTGCCGTCCTCTTCCACGTCAATCTTGCAGTTGCAGTTGGCACAGATCTCCTGAATCACCTTGCCACCCTTACCGATGACATCCTTGATTTTATCCACGTCAATTTTGATGGTAAGCATCTTCGGCGCATATTTCGAAAGCTCGGCGCGCGGCTCGGCAATGACGGGCTTCATAATCTCGTCCAGGATATACAGGCGGCCCTTGCGGCATTTTTCAAAAGCTTCTTCGATGATATCATACGTCAGGCCATCCACCTTGATGTCCATTTGAATGGCGGTGATGCCGTTGCGGGTGCCGCCCACTTTGAAATCCATGTCGCCGTGGAAATCTTCCACGCCCTGAATGTCCAGCATGGTCATCCAGCGGTCGCCCTCGGTGATGAGGCCGCAGGAGATGCCGGCCACAGGCGCCTTGATGGGGACGCCGGCGTCCATCAGCGCCAGCGTGGAACCGCAGATGGATGCCTGGCTGGTAGAGCCGTTGGAGGACAGAACCTCAGACACAAGGCGCATGGCATACGGGAACTCTTCCACAGAGGGCAGCACAGGCAGCAGGGCGCGCTCAGCCAGGGCGCCGTGCCCAATTTCGCGGCGGCCGGGGCTGCGGGGCGCGCGGGCCTCGCCCACGGAATAGGGCGGGAAGTTGTAGTGATGCATATAGCGTTTGGTTTCATCGGTAGAGATGTCATCGATGATCTGCGCATCGCGCATGCCGGACAAAGTGGCCGCCGTCAGCACCTGCGTCTGGCCGCGGGTAAACATGCCGGAACCGTGCGCACGGGGCAGAAGGCCAACCTCGGCGGCCAGCGGGCGAATCTCGTTGATGCCGCGGCCGTCCACGCGCTTGCCTTCATCCAGCAGCCAGCGGCGCACCACGAACTTCTGCATTTTGTACATCAGTTCCTCAATAGTGCCCTCGCCCCACTGCTCGGCATATTTTTCGCTGATTTTATCGCGGATGGGCAGAAGGCGCGCGTCGCGCACCGTTTTATCGTCGGTATCCATGGCGGCCTTGAAGTCGTCCAGGAATTCATCCTTCACTGCCTCGAACAGGTCGTGATCCAGCTCCATAGACTGGAACTCAATTTTGGGCTTGCCAATTTCCGCCACAATGCCGTTGATGAACTCGATCATCTTTTTGATCTCGACATGGGCCTCTTTGATGGCGCGCAGCATGGTGTGCTCGTCCACCTCGTTGGCGCCCGCCTCAATCATCACAATCTTCTCCATGCTGGCGGCCACTGTCAGGTTCAAATCGCTCTTTTCACGCTGCTCCAGCGTGGGGTTCACCACCAGCTCGCCGTCCACAAGGCCCATGATAACGCCCGCAATAGGGCCCTTCCAGGGGATTTGGGAAATGGAAATGGCGATGGAGGTGCCAATCATGCCGGCAATCTCGGGGCTGCAGTCCTGGTCCACGCTCATCACCGTCATCACCACGGCCACATCGTTGCGCATATCTTTCGGGAACAGCGGGCGGATGGGGCGGTCGATGACGCGGGACGTGAGGATGGCCTTTTCCCCGGGACGGCCTTCACGGCGCATGAAGCTGCCGGGAATGCGGCCCACAGAGTACAGTTTTTCTTCAAAATCTACACTGAGGGGGAAGAAGTCGATGCCCTCGCGTGGCTTTTCGCTCATGGTGACGTTGCACAAAACGCGCGTGTCGCCATAGCTCACCATGCAGCTGCCGGAAGACAGGGCGCACATTTTGCCCGTCTCCACCACAAACGGGCGGCCTGCCAGCGTGGTTTCAAATTTGCGGTAATGGGGGAACGTTTCTTTCTTGGATGCGAATTCCAATGCCATTTTCTTGCCTCCTTATACGTTTGGGCAACGCATGGCAGGTGTGCGGTTTTAGCAATAAATCCGAAGCTTTTTGCGGCAAAAGCCCCCGATTCATTGCTAACAACACGCGTGCCCGCCGTGCTTTGCCGGTTTACAATAATACACGGAAAGGCAGACGGCAAAAGCCGTCTGCCTTTTCATGCCATTACTTACGCAGGCCGAGCTTCGCAATCAGGGCGCGGTAGCGCTCGATGTCCTTCTTCTGCAGGTAAGCCAGAAGGTTGCGGCGGCGGCCAACCATCTTCAGCAGGCCGCGGCGGCTGTGATGATCGTTCTTGTTGGCCTTCAGGTGCTCGGTGAGGTGGTTGATGCGCGCCGTCAGCAGCGCAACCTGCACCTCGGGGGAACCGGTGTCCGTGTCATGCACACGGGCGGAAGCGATGATATTCTGTTTGTTTTCCATGCTTGTTTTCTCCTCTTATGATGATGTGATATGCCCAAAACGAAGCGCCGGTAACCGTTCGAGGGATGCGCCAGGCGCTGCGTACGGGTAGCGCGGCCCGCCATACGGGCAGCTTATATAGTATACCATGGCCAAAGGGCAAAATCAACCGGCCGGGCAAACTTTTCTTGCCGCGTTTGCCACCATCAGCTTTTGCACTGCACCGGGCGCGCGGTGCTCCAGCCGCCGTCCACCAAAAGCACATGCCCGCTGATGAAGTTGGAGGCGTCTGTGACAAGATATACCGCCGTGCCGAAGAAATCTTCCACGCGGGACATGCGGCCAAACTCGTGCATGGAATCTACTGCTTCGAAATATTCCGGCGGGCAGTCGTCCAGCATGGGGGTCATAATCCAGGTGGGGGCAATGGCGTTTACATTCACATTGTAGCGGCCCCAGGCGCAAGCCAGCGACTTCGTCATCTGATGGACGGCCGCCTTGGTGCATTCGTACGGCATAGATTCATAGGAATGGCACATCACGCCTGCAATAGAGCCAATGTTCACAATTTTGCCGTACTGCTGTGCAATCATCTGCCTGCCCACCGCCTGAGAGGTGAGCACGGCGGCGGTGAGGTTGATGTCAATCACCCGGCGCAGCTCATCCTCGGGGAATTCCTCGGCCGGGTGGCACGGCGCAATGGCCGCCGTGTTGATCAGCGCGTCGATGCGCCCCTCTGCTTTTACAATGTCCTGCACCACGGCTTCTGTGGCCGCCTTGTCCGTCTGGTCCAGCTGGTAACTGCGGCAGGCAAAGCCCTTTTCCTGCAGGCCCTGCGCCCTGCCGGGCACCACGTCTGTCACCACCACGCGGGCGCCGTTTTCTGCAAAGCCCCTGGCCAGATACCCGCCAAGGCCCCCGGCGCCCGTGATAAGCACCACCTTGCCCTGCACGCTGAACAGTTTTGCAATGTTTCTTTCCTCTACCACTGGTTTCACCGTCGGTCACTCCTTGCCATCTTATTGCGATAAGACGTATCGTAACATCATCATATCACGCCGCTCACGCTCCGGCAAGGTGGTGCCTGCAGGGGCACAGAGAATTTTTTGCGCAAAATTTGCCATAAGGCATAAAAAAGCACCGGCGGTTTTCCGCAGGTGCAAAGCGGCGGGCTTTCTGTTGGCGCGGCAGGCGCTCACTTTCTGCGCGCCGCCCAGCGCCCCCAGGCCCATGCTGCGGCCAGCGCCAGGCCAAGGCCCGCCAGCATGCCGCAGCTGTCCAGCAGAATATCGGAAACCCGTGCAGCCCGCCCAGGCGCAAAAAGCTGAATACCCTCATCTGCAGCCGCGCACAGGGCCCCTGCGCCCCACAGCCAGGGCAGCCAGCGCGCGGCCCGCCGGGAAAACGCCCGGGCGCACAGAAAGGCCCACCAGCCCAGGGCCATAAACTCGGCAAAATGGGCGGCCTTGCGCAAAAGGTGTTCCGACACACCGGGCAGGCCCCAGCTGCCCAGCACCTCGTTTACAAACGCCATCACGCCCCGGCTTTGTGCGCCGGACACCGGCGCGGGCTGGGCCGAATGGCTGAAAATAAACCACAACGTGCCCGCCAGGGCCAGAATGCACACGGCGCGCCAGATGGACAAAATTGTCCGCACCCCATTTTCGCGCCGGGCCGGTTGACCCTTCATGCGCCCTGCCAGCTTTCCAGCGCTGCTGCGGCCGCCTGCTGCACCATCTGCCGCAGGCCGTCCACACTGTCAAATTTCCGCGTAGGCCATAAATAGCGGCACAGCACAAGGCGCGCCGCCTCGCCGTATACATCACCCGAAAAGCCCGGCAGGAATGTCTCGCAGGTGACGTCCGCCGCATCGTCGTTTACCGTGGGGCGGCTGCCAAGGCCGGTGGCGCCGGGGTGCACGGTGCCGTCCGCCAGCGTCACGCGCGAAATATAAACCCCCTCGCGCGGCACCAGAAGGCCGCCGGGGTAAACCTGGTTGATGGTGGGAAAGCCCCATTGCCGCCCATTTCCCCTGCCATGGCGCACAGGAAGCGAAACCGCATACGGCTGCGCCAGCATGGCGTTTACCTCCAGCATATCCCCCTGCGCCAATGCGGCGCGGATGCGGGTGGAGGAAACCACCTGCCCCTGCCAGCACGCCAAAGGCACCACGTGCACCTCTATGCCGCGCGCAGCGCACAGCTTCCTCAGCAAATGAGCATCCCCGGCGCGGCCGCTGCCAAAGGTAAAGTTGGGGCCGCAGAACACAGCCTTTGCCCCCAGCGCGCCGCACAGCACCTGCGCCACAAATGCCTCGCAGGAGAGCGCGCGAAATGCCTCAAACGGGGGGCACAGCACCACTTCCGCCCCACAGGCAGAAAGGCGGCTGCGCTTTTCCTCGTCCTGTAAAATATGGGCGCCCTTCAGCGCCGCATGCGGCGGCAGGGTAAAGGTAAACACGGCCGTGGCCGCGCCATGCCCCTGCGCCCAGGCGCGGGCGGCAGACAACACGGCCCGGTGGCCCAGATGTACGCCGTCAAAATAGCCCAGCGCCACAGCGCTTTGCGCGCACAGGCCGGGCCGTATCTGCGTTTCCCACTGCATGGGGCACGCCCCCTTTCTGAAAAAAGAGTAAAGCCCTGCCGGCTTTTTCGGCAGGGCAAACCCGGCCCGCACAGGCCGGAAGGCATCGTCCGCAAGGCGCCCGGCCGGGTGCCGTCAGCGCTCTACAAACAGCTTTCCCGCCTTCAGTACGCCGCCCTGAACACAGCCCGTGCCCAAAAAGCCCTGCGGCCCATGCAGGCGCCAGCGCCCGTCCGCAGCCTTGCAGCGGTACACCGCCGCGCCGTTCAAAAGCCGCTGGGCCGCGGCTTCGTCCACAGTCAACTGCGGCAATGCACAAAACACGGTTTCTACGCTCAACATCAGCGAGGCAAGCGTTCCCTGTGCTTTGGCCTCTTCCACCTGGGCAAAATTTACGGCCTGGGCCTCGGTATAGCCTGCCGCGGCCGTGCGGCGCAGCGCCGCCATGGTGGCAGGCACACCCAGGGCCCGGCCAATATCCTCCAGCAGCACGCGCACATAAGTGCCTTTGCCGCACACGATGCGCAGGCGAAAGTCCGTCTGGCTTTCACGCCCCAGCAGCTGCAGGGTGTGGATGACGATGGGCCGCGCCGGGCGCGCCACCGTTTTGCCCTTGCGCGCCAGCTTATACAGCGGCTGGCCGCCCACCTTTACCGCCGAATACATGGGAGGTGTCTGCATGCTGCGGCCCAGAAAGCGCCCCAGCACGGCACAAAGCGCCGTTTCATCCAGCCCCGCGGGCACGGGTGCTGTCTCCAGCACTTGTCCGGTGATGTCCCCCGTGTTGGTGCGCAGCCCCAGGCGCAGCGTGGCCTCGTAGGTTTTATCGGTATCGGGCAGCATATCCACAGCCTTGGCGGCACGCCCCACAAACACGGGCAGCACGCCCGTGGCCATAGGGTCCAGCGTTCCGGCATGGCCAATTTTGCGCGTGCCCAGAATGCCCCGCAGCTTCGCGTCCACATCAAAGGAAGTGAAACCTGCGGGCTTGTCCATCACTAAGATTCCCTGCATAGCGCCTTTTCCACTTCGCTCAGTAAAGCGGCCTTTGCGTTATCCGTGCTGCCCAGTATCTCGCAGCCTGCGGCCTGCTTGTGGCCGCCGCCGCCCAGGTGTGCGGCAATGGCAGAGGCGTCCACACCCACAACGGTGCGGATGCTGGCCTTGTAGCTGCCAGAGGGCTGCTGGCGCAGGGTGAGGCCCACCTCTACGCCCTCAATCATGCGGGGGATAGCGGTGATGCCCTCCAGCTCGCTTGGCTCTACCCCGCTGGCCTCAATTTGCTCGCGCGTGAGGCAAATCAGCGCGCAGCGCCCTTCAAAGTAGTACTCCAGGTTTTCCAGGGCAAAACGCTCCAGCTCGATGCGGCTGCGAGATTTGCTCTCGAACAGCAGGCTGTTCAGTTTCACCGTGTTTGCGCCGGCCTCCATCAGTTTTGCCGCCACAAGGTGCGTGCGCGCCGTGGTGTTGGTGAATTTAAAGCAGCCCGTGTCGGTGGAAAGGCCGGTGTACAGGCAATCTGCCACCAGCGGCGTGATGGGCGCACCCATTTCGCTGAACATGTCGTACATCAGCTCTGCCGTGGCGGCCGCCTCGCCGTCCAGCAGCAGCGAGGCCGCATAGCCGGAGTTGGAGGTATGGTGGTCGATGCACAAATCTACGCGCTGGGCATATTTCTGCACTGTTTCGCTGTCGCCGAACAGCTGGATGCCCGCCACGTCCACGGCCACCACAAAGTGCGGCTCGAAATCGCCTTCTTCAAACAGGCAAAGCTGCATATATGCATAGCGCGACGGGATGGGGTCTGCACAGAGAACGGCCGCCGTCTTGCCCAGGCTTTTCAGCACATGGCAAAGCGCCATGGCGCTGCCCACCGTGTCTCCGTCCGGGTTCTTGTGGCATAAAAGCAGGATATTATCCGCCTTCAGCAGGCGGCTGATTGCTTCTGCCAGCTGCAGAATCTCGCTCATATCTTCTCCTCATTTTCACACAATGCTTGGCGCCGTGCTTTGCGCGGCGCTGCCCCCGCACGGCAGCCGGCCGGGCCGGGCTGCGGGCCCAAAAAAAGGGGGGTCACAGGCCCTCAATCAGCTCGTTGATATGCTGGGCATAGGCCGCGCCGCCGTCCGCCACAAAGCGGAACTCCGGCGTTTTGCGGATATGCATGCGCTTTGCCACCTCGCTGCGCACATGGCCGGCCGCGCGGTTCAGCGCGGCCACGGCCTGCTGCGGCGCATCGGGCTGCGTGCCCAGCACGCTGACGAACACCTTTGCGAAGGATAAATCGGGCGCCAGCTCTATGCGCATCACCGTCAGAAGGCCCGTTTTCAGCCGCGGGTCCTTCATTTGGCCGATGATGGCAATGAGCTCACGCTTCATGTCTTCGGAAAGGCGCGCAATGTTTTTCGATTGTGGCATACCTGCCTCCTTTCCCGCGCTCAGTCGCGGTACTCCTCCATGGTGAAGGCCTCGAAGATGTCGCCCTCTTTGATGTCAGAGAACTTGTCAAGGCCAATGCCGCACTCGTAGCCCTGGGCCACTTCTTTCACATCGTCCTTAAAGCGGCGCAAAGAGTCGATCTCGTCCTCGGTGATGACGATGCCGTCACGCACCAGGCGAATTTTCGCCGCGCGGCTCACCTTGCCCTCCAGCACATAGCAGCCGGCAATGGTGCCCGCAGAGGAAATTTTGAACACGTTGCGCACTTCGGCGCGGCCCAGTTCCACCTCGCGGTATTTCGGGGCCAGCATGCCCTTCATGGCGTCCGTCACATCGTTGATGGCGTCGTAGATCACGCGGTACATGCGCATTTCCACTTCCGCCTGGGCGGCCTCCTCTTTGGCGATGGGGTCCGGCCTTACGTTAAAGCCAATGATAATGGCGTTACCCGCATTGGCAAGCATCACGTCCGATTTGTTGATGGCGCCCACGCCCGCATGAATGACGCGCACGCGCACCTCGTCGTTGGATATCTTCTCCAGGCTTTGCTTCACAGCCTCGGCCGAGCCCTGTACGTCCGCCTTCACAATGATGGCAAGCTCTTTGCGCTCGCCCTCGGCAATTTGGCTGAACAGATTGTCAAGCGTCACCTTTTTATAGCTGGCAAACTGCTTTTCCTTGGCCTCGGCAGCGCGCTGGCCTGCCAGCTCGCGGGCCAGTTTCTCGTCTTCCACCGCGTCAAAAATATCGCCCGCCGCAGGCACCTCGGTGAGGCCGGTGATCTCCACCGGGGTAGAGGGGCCCGCCTCTTTCAGCGTGCGGCCCTGGTCGTCGCGCATCACGCGCACGCGGCCCACGGCCGTGCCCGCAATGACAATGTCGCCCTGATGCAGTGTGCCCTTCTGCACCAGGATGGTGGCCACAGGGCCCATGCCCTTGTCCAGCCGGGCCTCAATCACCACGCCCTTTGCGCGGCGGTTGGGGTTCGCCTTCAGCTCTTTCACCTCGGCCACAAGGTTGATGTTCTCCAGCAGGTCTTCAATACCCTGGCCCGTCAGCGCAGACACGGGCACGCAGATGGTGTCGCCGCCCCATTCCTCCGGCACCAGCTCATACTGGGTCAGCTGTTCCATCACATGCGTGGGGTTGGCCGTGGGTTTATCCATTTTATTGATGGCCACGATGACGGTGACGCCCGCAGCTTTTGCATGGTTGATGGATTCCACCGTCTGCGGCATGATGCCATCGTCCGCCGCCACCACCAGCACGGCAATATCCGTCATTTCGGCGCCGCGCGCACGCATGGCCGTAAAGGCCTCGTGGCCCGGCGTATCCAGGAAGGTGATAACCTTTCCGTTCTTTTCCACCTGGTAAGCGCCGATGTGCTGGGTGATGCCGCCCGCCTCGCCCGCGGTGACGCGCGTTTTGCGAATGGCGTCCAGAATAGAGGTTTTGCCGTGGTCCACATGGCCCATTACCACCACAACGGGCGGGCGCTCCACAAGGTCTTCGGCCTTGTCGTCATCCACTTCAAACAGGCGCTCTTCAATGGTGACGTGCACCTCGTGCTCCACCTTGGCGCCCAGCTCTTCCGCCACCAGGCTGGCGGTGTCGAAATCGATCACTTCGCTGATAGAGGCCATTACGCCAAGGCCCATCAGCTTTTTGATAACCTGCGCCACGTTCACCTTCAGGCGCGTGGCAAGTTCGCCCACCGTAATCTCATCCGGAATTGAGACCTTCAGCTGGGCCTTGCGGGCCTTTTCCAGCTGGATGCGCTGCAGGCGCTCGGCCTCTGTCTCGCGCTTTTTGCCCTGCGGGCCGCGGCCGCCAAAGCGGTTTTTGCCGCCCGAGAACTTCTGCTTGTTGCCGGCAGGCATGGGCTTGCGGCGGTTCTCCACGTTCTTGGTGGCTGCAAGCGAGGTGTATTTTTCGTTGAATTTGTCGAGGTTTACATCTACGCTGCGCGTGTCCACCGTGACGGTAACCATCTCTTTTTTGGGCGCCTCGGCGTGGGCGGGCTTTTCGGCCGGCTTTTCTTTGTGCTTCACCGGCATCTCCACAATGGTGCCGTCCGCCTTTTTCAGCGGGCCCGCATTGGCAGAGACCGTCAGCTTTTCTTTCGGGCGCTGTTTTTTCTCTTCCTTTTTCTTCGCAGCGGCGGCCATGGCAAAATATGCGTTGAAATTTTCCTCCTGCGCATTGTTTGTCATTTGCTCCAAAACGAGGTTCAGCTCGTTTTCCGCCAGGGGCGTTGTGTGCTTCTTGGCCTCGCCCTTTTCCAGGGCGCTCAGCATTTCAATAATATCCTTGCTGGCTGCGCCAAGGTCTTTGGCGAGGTCGCCAAGCTTATATTTAATCTCGATCGACATGGGCACTCCTCCTTAGTGGTGGCTGGGCGCTGTGCCGGCGGCCGAGGCGCACAGCTTTGCAAGCTCTGCGTTTTGTACGGCCAGCACCGCGGTGTTTTTTTTCGTAACGGCGGCAAGCTGCGCCTGGGTGCAGGGAAGCGTAAGCACCTGGCACAGCCCCTCGCAGAAGCGCCTCACCCGGGCCTGCGTGCCCTCCGAGGCGTCCTGCGCGCACAGCACCAGCGCCGCCTTGCCTTGATATACGCTCTCTTTTACCGCGTCAAAGCCTGTGACAAGGGCACCGGCCTTGCGGCACAGCGAAAGCGCGAACACTGCTTTATGTTGCTGCATCTGCTTCCTCCGCGCGGGCAATTTCGCCCTGCATGGCGTCGTATACTTCGGGGGGAATGGCCACCTCCAGCGCGCGCTCAATGCGCTTTGCCTTGCGCGCCTTGGCCAGGCACGCCGCCTTTGGGCACACATAGGCCCCGCGGCCCGGCTTTTTGCCCACAAGGTCCAGCGAGACGGTGCCGTCCGGCGCGCGCACCACGCGCACCAGCTCTTTCTTCGGCTTCGATTCCCCGCAGCCGGCGCACTTGCGCAGCGGCACTTTCCGCTCTTTCACGGGCGGTTCCCCCTTTCTGTCATTCCTGCGTTTTCTTCACAGGTGGCTCTTCGCCGTAATAGCCGCTCTCGGGCCGGATGTCGATGCTGTAGCCCGTGAGGCGCGCGGTAAGGCGCGCGTTCTGCCCGCGGTTGCCAATGGCCAGGCTGAGCTGGTGGTCCGGCACGGTCACCCTGGCGGCGCGGTTCTCGCCTTCCAGCAGTTCCACATCCACCACCTTGGCGGGGCTGAGCGCCTCGCTGATAAAGGCGGCCGGGTCTTCACTCCAGCGGACGATGTCAATTTTCTCGCCGCCCAGCTCATCCACAATCTTCGCCACACGCGCGCCGCGCGGGCCAATGCAGGCGCCCACCGGGTCTACGTTTTCGTCCTTGGACCACACCGCCATCTTCGTGCGGGCGCCGGCCTCACGGCTGATGGCCTTAATCTCCACCGTGCCGTCATAAATTTCCGGCACTTCCATCTCGAACATGCGCTTCACAAGGCCGGGGTGGGTGCGGCTAATCATCATGCGCGGGCCTCGCTCTGTCTCGCGCACATCCACCACATACACCTGCAGGTGCTGGCCCTCATAGTATTCCTCGCCGGGCACCTGCTCGTTGCGCGGCAGCGTGGCCACGCCGCCCTTCGAAAGCTCCAGCGTCACGATGCCGCGCGCCATATCCAGGTTTGTCACCGTGGCCGAGACAATCTCGTGCGTGTTGCCCTGCATCTCGGCGTACATCTGGCTGCGCTCGGCCTCTTTCAGGCCCTGGCGAATGACGTGCTTTGCCGTCTGCGCGGCAATGCGGCCGAAATCCTTCGTTTTCAGGGGAATGACAAAATCTGTGCCCAGCTTTGAAGTTTTCTTCTTGGCCTGTGCGTCCTCCAGGCTGATCTCGGTGTTCGGGTTTTCCACCTCTTCCACGATATGCTTCAGAAGGTTTACGTTGAACTTGCCCGTCTCGGGGTCGATCTCCACCGCAACGTTGTCATCTTCCACGTCGTAATCTTTTTTTACGGCAATGACAATGGCGTTTTTGATTTTTCCCAGCAGGTATTCTGCCGAAAGGCCGCGCTCGGCCTCCAACATGGCAAGCGCTTCAAAAAATTCCGCATTCATTTTTCCAGATCATCTTCCTTCTTATTCTAAACTTTTATGGATTTCACAGCGTCTGCCGGGCTGCCCGCCGCACGACGGGCAGCGGCTCAGAACAGGTCTTCATCGTCGCACAGGCGAAAAGCGCTTACAAGCTTTATGTCCAGCACGGCCTCGGTGCCATCCTCTAAGGCAAGGCGCACAGCCGTGCCCTCCTTGCCCAGCAGCACGCCGGCCACCTCGCGGCGGCCTGCCTCGTCTGCCCGAATCAGGTGTGCACGCACCTTTTCGCCGCGCTTTGCCGCAAAGTGTTCATCCCGCGTCAGGCGCCGGCCAAGGCCAGGGCTGCCCACCTCAAGGTAATAGCTTTGGCTGATGGGGTCTGCCTCATCCAGCACCGGGTTGATGGCCCGCGTGGCGGCCTCGCACAGTTCCATATCCAGCGGGCGGCCGTTGCCGTCCAGGTAAATGCGCAAAAACCAATCTGGCCCCTCTTTCTCAAAGCGCACGTCCCATAGGCGAAGGCCCATAGCCTCCACTACGGGTTTTACCAGCGCCTCCACCGCCTGCGCGGTGCCGCCCGCGCCCTTCCTGTTTGCCATGCAAAAACTCCTTAACAAACGGGAAAGAGCGGACCGCAAGGCCCACTCTTTCCATAACACAGTATCGTACATATCACACTATAGCACACAATTTTGGGAATTGCAAGCGCTTTTGGCAGCTTTTCCGCCCCCTGTGCACAGGCCCGGCGTTTACACCACCTGAAACAGGTAGAACTTCAGGTAATCTGTCTCGGGCACGTTCCACAAAATGGGGTGATCCGGCGCCTGCTGGCGCGCGGCAATCTGCCGCAGCTGCACCCCGGCGTCCGCTGCCGCGGCGGCCAGCATTTTGCAGAATTCTTCCTGCGTGGCAAAGTGGCTGCAGCTGCAGGTGGCCAGGTAGCCCCCGCGCGGCAGAAGGCGCATGGCGCGGGTGTTGATTTCTTTATAGCCGCGCAGGGCATTGCGCAGCGTTTTGCGTGCTTTTGTAAAGGCGGGCGGGTCCAAAATAATAAAATCGTAGCTGCCTTTGGAAAGCGTGGGCAGCAGCTCGAACACGTCGGCGGCCACGCACTGCATCACGCCGGAAAGGCCGTTCTCTTCGGCGTTGCGGCGCGCCATGGCGCAGGCCGCCTCGCTCACGTCCACCGCCGTCACCTTCACGGCGCCGCCTTTTGCCGCGTTCAGTGCAAACGAGCCCGTGTGGGTAAAGCAATCCAGCACCGTGCGCCCCCTGGCAAGGGCGGCCACCGCGCGGCGGTTGTATTTCTGGTCCAGAAAAAAGCCTGTTTTCTGGCCGTTCTCCACATCCACCGTGTAGTGGATGCCGTTTTCGCAAATATGCGCCAGCGGCGTCCCGGGCAGCGGCAGGCCCAGGGCCGAAAGGTCATACCATCCCTTGTACTGGGCAAGGCCCTCTTTTTCGCGCAGGGCCACGTCGTTGCGCTCGTACAGCCCGCGGATATCCTGCCCGTCGGCGCGCAGCATCTGCACCAGCGCCGGGAACAGCGTGTGTTTCAGCCGCTCCATGCCCACGCTCAGCACCTGGGCCGACAAAAGCGTGCCGTACCGGTCCACCGTCAGGCCGGGAAACTGGTCTGCCTCGCCGAAAATGATGCGGCAGTTTGACACATCCGGCCCCATCACCGCCTTGCGGTATTCCCACGCATAGCGCAGGCGGCGGCGCCAGAAGCTTTCGTCGAACACGTCGTTTGCGTTGCGCGAAAGCACGCGCACGCGTATTTTGCTTTGCAGGCTGACAAGCCCTGTGCCAAGCCAGCTTCCCTTCTGGCTGAACACATCGGCCAATGCGCCGTTTTCACACGGTTGGGCGTCCAGCACCTCTTCGGCATACACCCACGGGTGCCCGGCGGCCAGGCTTCGGGCCGCCTTGGGTGTCACGGTGAACACGGGAAATTCACGCGCCTGTTTCATCATAAAACTTCCTTTTCTGTACAGACTTTCTGTATTATAATGGATGCAGGCGGCATGTTACAAGGGGCGCGGGCCAAAAAGCGCTTTTTGCCGCCCCAACAGGAGGGTTCGCAGATGGAGATCGAACGCAAATGGCTGATTGAGGGGTTCCCGGCCGGGCTGCCCCTTGTGGCGCAGGCCGCCATGCGCCAAGGCTACATTGCCACGGCGCCGGCCGTGCGCATCCGCGAGAGCACAAACGAAGCCGGCACACAATATATCCTCTGCTTCAAAGGCAAGGGCACCCTTGCCCGCGAGGAAATCGAAACGCCCATTGACAAGGCGCTGTTTCAAAGGCTGGAGGCCTTCATTGGCAAGCCGCTGGTGACAAAGACCTTTCGCGCATACGCCCTGCCCGGCGGCGAAACGCTGGAGGTAAGCCTTGTGGACGAGGGCCTTCCCACCCAGTTTTTCTATGCAGAGGTAGAATTTCCCACCGTGGAGGCAGCCCGCGCCTTCACCCCGCCGCAGGGTATTGGCCTTGGCCGGGAAATGACGGAGGATGAGGGTTTTTCCATGAGCCGTTATTGGCGCAAAACGCGCCTGGGGGAATAGGGCGTGCACACCGGGCGGCTGTTTGAAATTTTATATTACCTGCAGGCGCATGGCAGCGCCACAGCGCGCCAGCTGGCACAGCGCTTTGAAGTGAGCGAGCGCACCATCCGCCGCGATATTGACGCCCTCAGCGCGGCGGGCGTGCCGGTGTACACCCGCCCGGGGCGCGCGGGCGGCGTTGCGCTGCTGGAGGGCTACCGGCTGGACACCGCCCTGCTCAGCGAGACCGAGCAGACAGAAGTTCTGGCCGGGCTGCGCGGCATGGCAGGGCTTGGCGGCGAAAGCGCCGCCACCGCGCTGGGCAAACTTTCTGGCGCGCTGGCCCATCCCGGCGACTGGCTGGAGGTGGATTTTCTGCCCTGGGGCCTGGAGGCCGCGCAAAAGCCCTTATTCCAAACGCTAAAGGCCGCCATTCTCGGCCGCAGGCGCCTGGCCTTTACCTATTTTGGCGCAAGCGGCGAAAAAACGCAGCGCGTGGCCGAGCCTGCCAAACTGTGCTATAAAAGCAGCGCGTGGTATCTGCAGGCCTTTTGCCTTGCGCGCGGCGAGTGGCGCACGTTTAAATTGTGCCGTATGCTGGGCGCCCGCATGCTGGAACAGGGCTTCGAGCCCGGCGCGCACGGCGCGCCGCCGCCGCTTGACAGCGAGGAAGAGCCGCCATGTATGCTGCAGATGGAGCTGATGTTTCTGCCCTGCGCGGCACACCGCGTGTACGACCTGTTCTGCCCGCAGGATGTCACCCCGCTGCCGGACGGGCGCTTTTTCGTCTCCGCGCGCTGGCCGCGTGGCGGGTTTCTGGTGTCCATGCTGCTGAGCTTTGGGCCATCCGTGGCTGTGCTTGGCCCGCCTGAGCTGCAAAAGGCTGTGGCGGACGAGGCATTGCACATTCTGCAATTATACCGGCAGGGCACACCGGCAGAAAAGCCATAAGCAGGCCGGGCTGAAAATTTTCCGGCCATACAAAAAAAGCGGACACACCGTGTCCGCTTTTTTCTTTTATACTGGCAACACCGGCGAAGGGGCCATTGCCGCCCTTCTGCCGGAAGCTGTGCACAACGGCATTGCGGCGGGGCTGCGCACCCTGCCGCACCCATTCCCATTATAGAGAAAGGAGAAAAGAATGGAACACACAAAATTTTGCCAAAGCTGCGGCATGCCGCTTCGCACCCCCGAGGTGCACGGCACCTGTGCCGCAGGCGAAAAAAGCGAGGATTACTGTATCTATTGCTACCAGAACGGCGCCTTTACCTGGAACTGCACCATGGACGAAATGATAGAGTTCTGCCTGCGCCTTGCACTGCAGCACACCCCTTCGCTGGACAAAGCCGCCGCCCGCGCGCAGATGCAGCAGTGGTTTCCCACGCTGAAGCGCTGGCAGGCGCAGCAGGGCATGTGAAAGGGGGTGGGCGCCGTGGAAGAACTGCATGCGTTTCGCCTCACCCCGCAAAACCTGCCTGCACTGGCCGCCTTTATGGCACAGGCGTGCCCTCAGTGGTGGGATGAAGCGGGCGCCGCAGGCCAGCTTTCGGGCACGGGGCTCACCATTGGCACCGTGGGCTGGCTTCTTGGCAAAGATGAAACCCATCTCTCTGGCTGGCTGTTATGCCGCGAGCTGTTTTTATATCACTGCCTGGAAGTGGAATGCTGCGGCTTTTTCCAGCAGGGCCGCTTTTTTCTGGAACATCGCCTGGGCGCGCTGTTTTGCGAGGCAGAGCGCTATGCGCGCCAAAAAGGCTGCACCGCCCTGCGCACCGCCATGGGCTCGGAGGGGTTTTCCCTTCACGGGCGGCCTCTGGGGAATATTGGGCAGGAACTTCAGGCACTTTCCGCCCCCGGCAGGCAGGACTTTCACTGGCTGCTTTCCCGGGGGCTTCGCCCGGTGGGCATCCAGCCGCACGCATTGGGCCGCAATTTCCACAGTGGACGGATGCCGCGCGCCGCTTTCTCTCTCAAGGGTATCTGTGCGGTTCGCTTTGCAGGGCGTCAAACCGGCTTTCTCCTTTGCCTTTCTGTTCTTTGCGCGCAAGGACCCCCTTGCGCCTTTCCGGCATATTTCTGCAAGCCGGCGGCATGCGCCGCCGGCTTTTTTCATTTTTCCGCCCCACGCGAAAGCTGCTGCCCGGCGGCAGAAACAATCGCTTTCACTTCCGCAATCGTCCTGCCCTCTGCGCGCAGGCGCCGCAGCAGGCGGATGCGCTCTACACTTTGGGCCCGGCGGTAGCGCCGGGTGAGGTTTTCCTCTGCCTGTTCAAAGGGCAGCAGGCCCTGCTCTGTGTAAAACTTCAGCGTGCTGTAGCGCACGTCCGTCAGCCGCACCAGTTCCCCAATGGTCACATACTCCGCGCGCGCTATCGTCTCCATGCTGCGCTGCCTGGACATGGCCGGCCGCCCCCCTATCAACTATGCGCAGTGACAAGCACCGTCACAATCGCGATCATGTTCTCCACATAGTCTACCATATTTTTCACCAGTTTTCCATTGGGGGAATTCAGCAGCGCTTTCAGGCGCGCGCGCATCTCCTTTTGTTCAAACTGGGAGAAATACGGCTTCAGGCAGCCGCCGCGCTCCAGCAGAATGACAAGCGCGGCAATGTCTTCGGTTACCTCGCCGTCCTCCAGCAGTTCGGCGCGCACCATGTCCGTCACGCCATGAATGGCCTCTGTTGTGGGCACATAGCTCACAGTGCCGAACACCCCGCCTGCCGCCTGCCGGGCAAGGCCCATGGCCACAAGCTCTTTCCCAATTGATGCCATCAGCTCCTTGAGGTATCGGTCTGTAAAAGAATATACATACGCCTCTAGCACCTTTTCCATCTTTACAGGGCGCGGCTTATCCAAAAAAGCGTACAGCGGCATCAGGTACTGTTTTTCAGCGGGCAGCGGGGCTGTGACGGCCACCTGTTTTTTGTCGATGCAAATGCAGCCCTCCATCTGCAATTCCAGCAGGCCGGCAGCCACCAGGCACACCTGTTTTTCCGTGCTGAAGCCCGATATCTTCCCCTTGCCGTTAACCGCGCAGATGAAGTATTCCTGGGTGAGCGTCATATCTTTCATGATGGTAACCTCCCAATGATTTAGGTTCAAAGCACCGAGGCAGGCGCCGCCTCATTCGCTTATTACTTATTACTTACTACTTACGATTTAATATAGCACAATTCCCGCTGTTGTCAAGAGGCAACTGCGCCGCGCCCGGCAGAAGGCAGGCGGGGCGTTGTGCCCCGCCTGCGGGCAAAGGCGCCCCGCCGGAAAGAAAGGGCACGCGCGGCGAAGCCCCGCCGCGCGTGCCCTTTGCGTGTTATTTGCCAAAATGGCACAGCCACCATGTTTTCAGTGCGCCGTAGCCGTTCTGTTTATCGGTTTTGCGCTGTTCGCACAGGGCCCACCGGTATGGCTTGCCGTCAAACACCAGGCCGCCTGCCCCCGCGCCCGTCAGAACCTTCGGCGCCTGCTGTGCCCCGGAATAGGCGCATGCGCTGTAATCCCACTGAATGCGCCCCGCTTCGTCCGCCCCGCCGGGCGCCCACAGCGCGCACACGCGGCCGGCAGCCTCGCCTGCACAGAAGCGTTCGAACAGCAGCCTGCCGTCACAGTAGACGGTGACCACATCGCGGAACCCGGCCGCAGGCTTTTCCTGTGCATAGGAAAACCCTGCACAGCGTTGCTGCCTCACCTGTTTTTGAATATTGTCAAATTTCATGGTTTTCTCCCCTGCGCTTCTATTTGCGCGCGCTCGCGCTGCAGCTCTTCCAAAAGTGTCGGCAAGGTCCACATGCGGTTTGTGGGCGTCAGTGTAGCCTTGTAGTCAAAGCCAAGCTGCGCCGTGCGCAGCGCGGCAAGGGCTTTGTCCAGCAGGGCGTCGGCAAAATAGGCAAACACCAGCACGCTGTGCTGCGGCGCCGGGGCGCCCGCCCCGCCCGCAGGCCCTGCCTCACCCGCCAGCACGCCAAGGCGCGTGCCGCAGTCTTCCGGCTGCAGCACGCGCACCTGCACGCCCATTGCGGCAAAAATCTCTCTCAGTTTTTCCTCATTCACACAGCCATATGCCAGCGCCAGCGGCGCGCGGCGCACCACCCTTGCTTTCACGGGCCCCGCCTCTCTTTCTTTGCAGCAAAACGCGGCCGGCCAGCGCACACATGCCCCGGCCGCTGTTTCTTTCATGATAGCCGCTTTCCGCCGGGCCGTCAACCGGTTTGCACAATAGTTTTGAGCGTTTTATCCATAGAGAACAACAAAAATTCATGCAGGATGCGAATGGACATCTGCACACAGTTTGCATATAATAAAATCAGAAAAAGGAAAGGGGTTGAAGCCCATGTACCAGGCAGAAGAACCCGTGCAGCCTGTGCAGGGCGCATGACTCAGGACGAACGGCTGTTATCTCAGTTCGATTAGGACTCTAGGCCAAATAAGCCCGGTGTTGCGAAGGCGGAAGGCCCGCAGGAAATGTGGCGATGGCCAAAGGCTCACAGCAAAGCGTCGTCCCAAACGAGCATCGCGTCTTGCACAAGGTGAGCACACATAGATGCCCGGCCTTGTAAAGAAAGGGCCGTGGTGAAATGATTGTAAAGAAAGTCATTTCAACGTTCGAAAGGGTTTGCCCGGCGGGGTGGTAAAATACCTTGAAAGGGCAAAGGGGGCCTTTCAGGAACGGGATGAATTTCCCCGTAATGTTTCCAAACTAAAATTGGCAAAGCCAAAGAAAGGGAACGAACGCCAATGTACCGGTAATTACCCCTGAAATGCGGTAAGAAAGTAGCGTTTCTCGAAGAGAAAAGGGAAAGGTGAAAGGGGCCGCAACGGGGTGGCACACTTTTTGAGAAGTTGTTTGTAAGCAATGCTGAAAAGGGATACGCCGATGCACTAGGCAATGAAAGCGGCAAAAGCCGCAGCAAGAAACTGAATATCGCAAGTTTTAACTATCGTTTTCAGAAAAGAACCTTAAAACTTGGAGTAAGAACGTTGCCCGGCCGCGAGCGTTTCGCGGCCGGGTTCTTATTTTCCGCGCGGTGGTGCGGGTGCCGCGCCTGCTGTGCGGCGGGCCTGGCGGGGCGGGTGTAGGTTTGTCAAACATATTGGACGGTGAACTGGGAAGGAGAACAGTAGTTTAAGGGCCTCATAGGTAAGTTGTTGGAGCGGCGGTTGTGGACAGCGAGCTGTCTGGTGAAGTCATCCAGGGAGTAAAAACTATGGCAGGAATAGAAGCGCTTCTGATCCTCGCGGTGACTACGCT
>OIYW01000212.1_pt1 | contig 58894 bp, 50 predicted proteins | sample 1588351 | NCBI WGS metagenome assembly OIYW01 (sample SAMN03283268) | human gut metagenome | biome: human-associated habitat; material: feces | host: Homo sapiens | place: USA | collected 2013 | reverse complement strand
AAACCCCGCCGCCCTAAAGCGGCGTGCGCGTCTTGAGAGCGCAGGCACTGCGCCGGCCACGGACTATAAGTGGTTGATCATACTGGCCAAATACCCGGCGCCAAAGCCGTTGTCGATATTCACCACGCTGACCCCGCTGGCGCAGGAGTTCAGCATGGACAGCAGCGCTGCCAGGCCCCCAAAGGCCGCCCCGTATCCCACGCTGGTGGGCACGGCGATCACCGGGCAGTCGGAAAGGCCCCCGATGACGCTGGCCAGGGCCCCCTCCATCCCGGCGATGGCGATGATGACCCGGGCGCTCATAATGTCCTCCAGGTGGGAGAGGGTGCGGTGCAGGCCCGCCACGCCCACATCGTACAGGCGGGTGACTTGGTTGCCCAGCACCTCGGCGGTGAGGGCGGCCTCCTCGGCCACGGGCATATCGCTGGTGCCGCCGGTGGCCACCACAATGGTGCCCTTGCCGGTGGGGGCGGGCATCTCCCCCACAATGCCGATGCGGCCCATCTCGTGGTAGCTAAGGGGCAAATCCTCCCCCACCGCCTGGGCGGCCTCTCGGGTCATGCGGGTGATGAGGATGGCCTTTTCCCCGGTCTGCCGCATAGAGGCGGCGATGTCGTGGATCTGCCGGGGTGTTTTCCCCGCGCCGTAGATGACCTCCGCGGCGCCCTGGCGCAGGCCCCGGTGGTTGTCCACCTTGGCGAAGCCCAGCTCCTGGAAGGGCTCCATTTTCAGGGCCAGAACCGCCTCGTCCACCGAGCGCTGGCCCTGGGCCACCTGCTCTAAAAGGGAGCGTATTTCCTGTTGGTCCATTTGAAGGACCTCCTTTCCAATGGAGAAAAGAATGAAATGAAAACGTTTCATCTGGGTGGAGGGAGCCGCCCTTGCCGAAAGCAAGAGGGCGGCATTTTTACCTCTCTTTCAGGTCCAGCAGCACCGTGCCGAACCAGGGGGCCAGGGCCTGCAAAATCCTCTCCCGCTCTTTGGCGGCCCGTTCCAGCTGTTGCCCCGGCAGCTGCAGCCGGGCCGCGCCGTGGAACACCCGCACCCGCAAATCGCTGTAGCCCAGGGAGAACAGCGCCTCCTCGGCGGCCTCTACCTTTTGCAGCGTCTCTGGGGCGATGGCCTCCCCGGTGGGCACCCGGGTGGCCAGGCAGGCGTAGGCGGGCTTGTCCCAGGTGAACAGCCCCGCCTCTTGGGAGAGGGCCCGCACCTGGGCCTTGGTGATGCCGCACTCCCGCAGGGGCGAGCGCACGGACAGCTCCCCCAGGGCCCGCATGCCGGGGCGGTCCCCGGCGTCGTCGGAGGCGTTGGTGCCGTCTATCAGCACGGTGTAGCCATCGGCCAGGGCCTGCTGCCGCAGCCTGCCGAACAGGGCCCGCTTGCAGTGGTAGCACCGGTCCGGGGGGTTTTCCGCCACGCAGGGGACTGCGAGCACATCCAGCTCCAGCACGGTGAGCTCCACCCCCAGCTGGGCGCAGAGGCGGCGGGCGTCCTCCAGCTCGAACCGGGGCTGGAAGGCGGTCTTGACAAAATAGGGCTTCACCTGGGCGCCATGCTCCAAGGCGGCGTACAGCAGGTAGGCAGAGTCCACCCCGCCGGAAAAGCCCAGGGCCACCCGGGGGCACTGCCGGAAAAACTCCTTCAGCTCCATAGCGCGCTCCTTTCCCTTCTAAAAAGACAACAGGAACCAAACCCGGCGCGCTTCGGCGCGCCCGATCTGCTTCCTGCGGAATCGTCGTTTTCTCCATGATACCGGCCTTGGGGCCGGGTTCAGCCGCCCTGCTGGGCGGGGCCCCTTCCTGAGGCCCGCTTCTTTAAGTTTACAAGATGAATTCCCGGCCGTCAAGTGCAAAAAAATCCGCACCCACAGCGCCCCGCGCCCCCTGCGCAGATGCAGCGCCTACAATAAAATAAGGGGGAAGGCCTTTCCCCCAAGTTTTTGAGGAGGGATGCAGGAATGCAGAAAAAAGGCGTGGATATCTCGGAGCACAACGGCAGTGTGGACTTCCAGGCATTGAAGAACGCGGGGGTGCAATTTGCCATCATCCGCCTGGGCTATGGCAGTGACTATGTGAGCCAGGATGACTCCCGGTTCTCCGAAAATGTCCGCAAGGCGGAAACAGCTGGCATGCCCTGGGGGGCGTACCTCTACAGCTATGCCAAAACCGCCGCGATGGCCAAGAGCGAGGCCCAGCATGCCCTGCGGCTGCTGGCGGGGAAAAAGCCGGCCTACGGCGTGTGGTTTGACGTGGAGGACAGCCAGATTTCCGGCGCGGACTTGGCGGCCACCTGCCAGACTTTTTGCGGCGCGATGGAGGCGGCTGGGGTGTATGCGGGCATTTATGCCTCCCTCAGCTGGCTGAACGGGAAGCTGAACAGCCCGCTGCTTGACAAGTACGACAAATGGGTGGCCCAGTGGAACAGCATTTGCACCTACAAAAAGCCCTATGGGATTTGGCAATTCACGGACAAGCTGGCGGTGTCTGGGAAGAATTTTGACGGCAACTGGGCTTACAAAGACTATCCCAGCATCGTCCAGGCGATGAATGAACCGGAAAAGGAGGAACCGGAATTGACAGAAGCGGAAGTGAAGGAAATTGCCCGGCGGGAGATCGAGGCCTACTTTGCGGAGCTGGCAAAAAAGCCTGTGGCGGACTGGGCCCAGGAAGCGGTGGAGTTTGTCCAGGCGGAGGGCCTGATGCGCGGGGACGCGGAGGGCGGCTTCCGGCCCCAGAGCTTCATCACCCGGCAAGAGGTGGCGGCGGTGCTGAAAAACCTCTCGTGAACAGGGAAAGGGGCTGCCTTTGTGGGAAGCCCTTTTTCTATTTGTGCGCGCGCCGCCGGGCCAGAAGAAAGGCGGCCAAGTTCAGCGCCGCTGTGCACACCAGCAAAACCATCGCCGCCAGAAATCGGGCGTTGGCGGTGTCCTCCACCGTGGCCATGTCCTGCTCCACAAAGCGGGCCAGCAGGAACAGCTGGAACGTCACCGCCAGCGCGGCGAGGAAAAAGCTGCCAGCAGCCCAGGACCCCGGCTTCCCCCGGCGGGCCATGCCCGCCACGGGCAGCGCCATCGCCGCCAGGCCCAGGACGATGCTGATGAGTTCTGGATTTAACACCCAATTCTTCCAACTCATAGGAACAACTCCTTTCTCGTGCCGTATGAATTTCCTCAAACTTTTTGCAGCTTCATCCCCCCAAAAGCTGGGCCCAGGTCATAAAGGTGGGGCCGCCCAGGGCCCAGTCCAGGGCGAACAGCGCCAGCAGGTGGGCGGGGTAAAAGACATAGAACGCCCACTTGCCTTTTTTCGAGCCGGGCTGGCCGTTGTACAGGGCGATAAGCCCCACCCCCGCCAGGGCGAACAGCGTTTCCCGCACCATGCTCCCCACGTTTTCCGGGGCGTAAATCCAATACAGCGGCATCCCAAACCCCTGGAAGTGGCTTACCACAATATAAATAAAGGCCACCACCGAGCCCAGGGCGATCAGGCGGGCGGGCTTGCTCTCCCAGAACAGGTAGGGCAGCAGGATGCACAGCACCCCAAAGCCGCCGTAGTCGGTGTGCTGCATCTCGCACAGCAGGACGATGGCCCCCACGGGCACCACCGCCGCCCAGGCCCAGCGTTTGCCCCTGCTCCGGCAGACCTTCACAATCTGGCAGCAGGCGGCCCCGGCCAGCAGGGTGAAGAACACATTGGTGGTGGCAAAGCGAGGCGGGAGGGGCTGCTCCAGCGCCAGCTGATAGGGCACCTCGGAGATCAGGGCAAAAAGCAGCAGCCGCCCCAGGTAGCGCCGGGCGCTGTGGGTGTACACGCACCCCTGGGCGATGCCATAGGCGAAGATGGGAAAGGCCATCCGGCCCACGTCCCGCATCAAGCCGGAGCAGAGGGGAGGGAGCCAGCCTCCCAGCACCGCCGCCGTGTGGTCGATAAGCATGGCCGCGATGGCCACCCATTTCAAGACGTTCCAGGTCATAGGGATGCCTCCTTTTTCAAAGGATGGGATAAAACTTCCACCCCCATCATAGCACGCCCGGGCAACAAATACAATTTAAATCAAAGCTCTCAGTGGAAATTCAGCAAAAAAACAAATCGCCCCTCCATTTTTTAGAGGGGCGGACAAAAAAGCGCCGGTGTTTTGGCGTTTCCAAACACAGGCGCTTTGGCGGGATTTATTCGGGATAGTTCAGGTTCTTCTCGGTGGGGTGCTCCAGCGCCTCGGCCAGGTACTTCTTGGCCAGGAACCGCGCCATGGGCAGGTTCTGGTCCAGGTAGTTGCCGCAGTCTTTGGCGGCAGCGCCGGGGATCTCCCCCTCATACTCCGCGATGAAGCGGAAGGTGTCCCGCACCAGGGGCACCACGTCCTGAGATTGGTAATCCCCGGCCAAAATGAGGTAGCAGCCGGTGCGGCATCCCATGGGCCCAAAGTAGATGACCTTCTCCTTCCAGTGGGGCTCGTTGCGCAGGTAGGTGGCGGCCAGGTGCTCGATGGTGTGAAGCTCGGCGGTGTTCATCACCGGCTCCCGGTTGGGGGCGCACATCCGCAGGTCAAAGGTGGTGAGGACCTCTTGGCCCACATGGTCCTTTCGGGACACATAGACCCCGGGGAGCAGGTCCAGGTGGTTTACCGTAAAGCTGGCAATCTTTTCCATAGGAGCTCTTTTCCCCCCGCTTATTTGCCGTAGCCGTTGGGGTGGCTCTCGTGCCACTTCCAGGCGCTCTGGATAATGGTCTCCAGGTCGTCGTACTGGGGCTTCCAGCCCAGGACGGTCTTGGCCTTCTCGCTGCTTGCCACCAGCTGGGCGGGATCCCCGGCCCGGCGGGGGGTGATCTGGGCGGGGATGGGATGGCCGGTCACCTTGCGGGCGGTCTCGATGACCTCTTTCACGGTGAAGCCCACCCCGTTGCCCAGGTTGAAGATGGAGCTCTCGCCGCCGTTTTGCAGGTACTCCATGGCCAGGATGTGGGCCTGGGCCAGGTCGGTGACGTGGATGTAATCCCGCACGCAGGTGCCGTCCCGGGTGTCGTAGTCGTCGCCGTAGATGGAGACCTGCTCCCGCTGGCCCAGGGGCACCTGGAGGATCAGGGGGATGAGGTGGGTTTCCGGGTGGTGGGCCTCGCCGATCTGGCCGGACTTGTGGGCGCCGCAGGCGTTGAAGTACCGCAGGCTCACATAGCGCAGGCCGTGGGCCTGGCCCACCCAGTGGAACATCCGCTCCATAGAGAGCTTGGTCTCGCCATAGGTGTTGGTGGGGTGGGTGGGGTCCGTCTCCAGGATGGGGATATTCTCCGGCTCGCCGTAGGTGGCGGCGGTGGAGGAGAACACGATCTTGTCCACGCCGTGGGCCACCATGGACTCCAGCAGCACCTTGGTGCCGCACAGGTTGTTGTCGTAGTACTTCAGGGGCTTTGTCATGCTCTCCCCCACCAGGGAGTTGGCCGCGAAGTGGATGACCCCCTCGATGGGCTCTTTCTCAAAGAGCATGTCGCAGAAGGCCCGGTCCCGGATATCCCCCTGATAGAAACGGGCCTTGGGGTGGACCGCCTCGATGTGGCCGGTCTCCAGGTTGTCCGCAATCACCACATCCACACCGTTGTCAATCAGCTCATACGCCGTGTGGGAGCCGATGTAACCGGCCCCGCCCAATACCAAGATCGCCATGCTGCCATACCTCCTGTAAAATTTTCCGCGGCAGGTTGCTTTCTGCCTTTGTTATTATTATAATGAGAACATAGGCAGAAAAACAACAAGGATATTGGCCTGTTCTTTTCTTATATTGAGGTTTTCTATGGAACTGCGGGTAAATTTGGACAAGCGGGAGCTGAAGGCCCACGGCACCTATGAGTTCCCGGTGAACATCAGCCGCAAGCGGCTCTCCTCCTACGGGACGGGGTCCTTCCCCTGGCACTGGCACGATGAGGTGGAGCTGACCCTGGTCCTCTCTGGGGAGATCGACTACCGGGTCAACGACAGCCGCTATCTGCTGAAGGCCGGAGAGGGCCTTTTCTGCAACGCGGACGCCCTCCACTCTGGCTGCCGTGTGGAAAGCGGCCAGGACTGCGACTATGTCTCCCTCACCTTCCACCCCCGGCTGCTGGGGGGGTATGAGGGCTGCGTCATCCGGCGGAAGTTTGTGGACCGCATTGTAAGCAGCGGCGCCCTCCCCTCCCTGCGGCTCTCTCCGGAGGAGCCCTGGCAGGCCCGCGCCCTAGAGGCCCTTCAGGGCATTTACCGGCTCTCTCAAGACCGGCCGGAGACCTATGAGCTGGAGGTGCAGCGGCTGCTTTTGGGCATTTGGGGGGACCTGTACCGCCACTGGGAGGACCAGGGCGCGCCCCCCTCTGACCCGGAGCGGATGGAGCGCCTGCGGGTCATCCTCTCCTACCTTCACGAAAACTACGGGGAGAAGATCACCCTGGAGGACGTGGCAAAGCAGGTGGGGCTGTGCAAAAGCGAGTGCTGCCGGTTTTTCCGGCGGCAGATGCGCCAGTCCCTGTTCGAGTACCTGCTGGATTACCGCATTGGGCGCAGCCTTCCCCTGTTAAAGGCGGGGCGGCTCACCGTGGCGGAGGTGGCCTCTCAGGTGGGGTTCTCCAACCCGGCGTACTTCTCCAAGGTGTTCCGCACCCGGATGAAGCTCTCCCCCCGGGAGTATCAAAAGCAGGGCGCCCTTAAGGCCGCCCAGAAGCGGGAAGGAGGCGCGCCGTGAAGGGGGCCTTGCATCGCTTTTCTTTAGAGGGCCGGCCCTGCGCCTGCTTTGCGCCCCAGGAGGAGGGCCCCCTCCCCCTGCTGGTGCTCTGCGGGTGGGGTATGGAGGAGAAGTTGCCCAGCCTTTCCCAGGAGCTCCCCCCGGCCCTGCTGTTTTTCGCCCGGGCCGAAGGGGACCGGGACTTCACCCCCTGGCCCGCGCCCGGCGTCCGGGAGGGGGAAACCTTTACAGGGGAGGCGGGCGCCTACCTGGAGTTCCTCACGGAGGCCGCCCTGCCCTATTTGGAAAGGGAATACGGGGCCAGCCCCCGGCCGGAGGGGCGGGGGATTTTGGGCTACTCCCTGGGCGGGCTGTTCGCCCTGTGGGCCCAGGCCCAGAGCGGAGCCTTTCAGGCGGCGGGGTCCCTGTCCGGCTCCCTGTGGTACCCGGGCTGGATGGACTACATGGAACAGCACCCGCCCCGGCCGGGGGAGAAGATCTACCTCTCCCTGGGGGACCGGGAAGAGTTTGGCGGGCCGCCCCTGCTGCGCACCGTGGGGGACTGCACCCGCCGGGCCCACGCCTTTTATAAGGAAAAGGGCCTGGACACGGTGCTGGAATGGAACAAGGGCGGCCACGGCAAAGGCGTGGACGGCCGGTGGAAAAAGGCCCTGGCCTGGATGTGCCGGGCCGTGGACGAGAAAGAAGGAGGCAGGAAAACGCGGTGAAACAGCAATCTTTCTTTGAGCGGGAGGACCCCCGGGACATCCCCCTGGCCACCCGCATGCGGCCCCGCACCCTGGAGGAGTTCGTGGGGCAGGAGCACCTGCTGGGAGAGGGCAAGGTGCTGCGCCAGCTTATCGAGCAGGACCGGGTCTCCTCCATGATCTTCTGGGGGCCGCCCGGGGTGGGCAAGACCACCCTGGCCCGGATCATCGCCGGGAGGACCCAGTCCAACTTCATCAATTTCAGCGCCGTGACCAGCGGCATCAAGGAGATCAAGGGGGTCATGGCCCAGGCGGAGCAGAACCGGCTGATGGGGGAGCGGACCCTCCTCTTTGTGGACGAGATCCACCGGTTCAACAAGGCCCAGCAGGACGCCTTCCTGCCCTTTGTGGAGAAGGGCAGCATTGTGCTCATCGGCGCCACCACGGAGAACCCCTCCTTTGAGGTGAACTCCGCCCTTCTGTCCCGGTGCAAGGTGTTTGTGCTGCAGGCCCTCACCCCGGAGGACCTGGTAAAGCTCCTTCAAAACGCGCTGCGGGACCCCCGGGGCTTTGGGGGCCAGGACATCCGCCTGGAGGAGGGGATGCTGGAGGCCATCGCCAACTTTGCCAACGGGGACGCCCGCACCGCCCTGGGCACTTTAGAGATGGTGGTCCTCAACGGCCGCCGGGAGCGGGAGACGGTGACGGTTACCCAGGATATCCTGGAGCAGTGCGTCAGCCGCAAGAGCCTGCTCTACGACAAGAACGGGGAGGAGCACTACAATCTGATCTCCGCCCTGCACAAGTCCATGCGCAACTCCGACCCGGACGCGGCCGTCTACTGGCTGGCCCGGATGCTGGAGGCCGGGGAGGACCCTCTCTATGTGGCCCGGCGGCTCATCCGCTTTGCCAGCGAGGACGTGGGCATGGCGGACTCCCGGGCTTTGGAGATCGCCACGGCCTGCTACCAGGCCTGCCACTTCATCGGCATGCCCGAGTGCAGCGTCACCCTGACCCACTGCGTGGTGTACCTCTCCCTGGCGCCCAAGTCCAACGCCCTGTACAAAGCCTATGAAGCCGCCAAGAGGGACGCCCAGAACATGCTGGCAGAGCCGGTGCCGCTGGTCATCCGCAACGCCCCCACCCGGCTGATGAAGGACCTGCACTACGGGGAGGGGTATGTGTACGCCCACGACACAGAGGAAAAGCTGACCAGCATGCAGTGCCTGCCGGACTCCCTTTTGGGGCGCACCTATTACCGCCCCACCCAGCAGGGCAGCGAGGCCCGGGCAGCCCAGCGGCTGGAGCAGATCCAGGCCTGGAAGCGGGCCCACTCCCCCGCCCCCCAAGAGCCCGACAAAAAATCTTGAAATTTCCCCAGGAAATTCTCTATTCAATATTTGTTCAAAGAACTTTAACATTCATTGACATTCTTTCCTTCCCCCAGTATAATCGTCCTATGGGCGCGTGTTCCGCGCGCCAGCCCTTCGGGGCGGGGCCTTTGGGGCGCCCCCTGCCTGTGCGGCTTTGAGAAAAGGCAGGGGCGGCAGCCCGCAAGGGGCCTCGCTGCCGGCCGCTTGAGCGGTAACATTTTTAGGAAGGTGAGTTAATGGAAAAGTTCTTCAAACTCAAGGAAAACGGCACCACGTTCAGCCGCGAGATCATCGCCGGCCTGACGACTTTCTTCGCCATGGCCTACATCATCGTGGTGAACCCCAACACTCTGAGCGGCCGGGCCGGCGGCTTGGAGGAGGAGCTGATGCCCTGGGGCGCCGTGTTCCTGGCCACCATCATTGCCTCCATCATCGGCACCCTGGTGATGGGCCTGGTGGCAAACGTCCCCTACGCTCAGGCGCCCGGCATGGGCCTGAACGCGTTCTTCGTGTACACCGTCTGCCTGGGCCTGGGCTTCACCTGGCAGCAGACCCTGTCCATGGTGTTCATCTGCGGTTTAATTAACATCCTCATCACGGTGACGAAGATCCGCAAGTTCATCATCAAGTCCATCCCCCGCAGCCTGCAGAACGCCATTGGCGGCGGCATTGGCATCTTTGTGGCCTACATTGGCTTTTTGAACGTGGGCTTTGTGAACTTTGGCTCTGGCGTGCCCGCCATGGCCACCCTGAACACCAACGTGCTGTGGCTGTTCATCATCGGCCTGGTAATCACCATTGTGCTGCTGGTTTTGAACGTGAAGGGCGCCATTCTGATTGGCATTGTGGCCACCGCCATCATCGGCATTCCCATGCAGGTCACCTCTCTGGGCAGCTCCATCAGCTTTACAGAGGCCTGCCAGCAGCTGCCCACCACCTTCTGCGCCATCTTCACCCCCGCGGGCCTGCCCTCTCTGTTCGCTGACGCGGCGAAGATCCCCCTGGTGCTGATCACCATTTTTGCCTTCAGCATTTCCGACACCTTCGACACCATCGGCACCTTCATTGGCACCGGCCGCCGCACCGGCATCTTCTCCGATGAGGACGAGAAGGCCATGGAGACCAAGGCCGGCTTCCACTCTAAGATGGACAAGGCCCTGTTCGCCGACGCCACCGCCACTTCCATTGGCGCCATCTTCGGCACCAGCAACACCACCACCTTTGTGGAGAGCGCTGCCGGCATTGGCGCTGGCGGCCGCACGGGCCTTACCAGCGTGGTGGTTGCCATCTGCTTTGCGCTGAGCGCCTTCCTGGCCACCTTTGTCAGCGCCATCCCCTCTGCCGCCACGGCTCCCGCCCTGGTGCTGGTGGGCGTGATGATGACCTCCTCCTTCAAGGAGATCCAGTGGGATGATCTGTCTGAGGCCATCCCCGCCTTCTTCGCGGGCATCTTCATGGCCCTGTGCTACAGCATCTCCTACGGCATCGCCATGGGCTTTATCACCTACTGCATTGTGAAGGTGTGCAAGGGCGAGGCCAAAAAGGTCCATCCCATCCTGTGGGTGGTCACCGCTCTGTTCGTGCTCAACTTCATCCTGCTGGCGGTTATCTAAAGCCGGGAATCCATCCAGCAAAAAGCGCCCTGTTTGCCACGGGGCGCTTTTCGTTTGCCCTTTTCGGGGCGCCGCGGAAACAGGCAAGGAAAAAGCCGCCCGGGAATTTCGGACGGCGGAGAGAGGGAGGTAAAATCTATGAAAAAAGCAAGTGGGGGAAGAGCGTCCCCTTGGGGCCTCTTCTTCTGCTGTGCTTATAGAATACCCCCCATTTTTGAACTTCTGTTGAACAGGTTCTGAGTTTTTCATTAAGCCCCTCTTAACAGACTGCGAACAGCTTTGCTGTTGCGCCCCGGGCGGTTCTCTGGTATGATAGGGAGAGCAAATGGAAAGGAAGGGTCTTTATGGAACTTCAGGCGCTGTTAGAGAAAGCGGAGCCCATCCTCCGCCAGGCGGGGGAGCTGGTGCGCTCCATCCCCCACCCGGCGGTGTACTCCAAAGAGGGGCACGCCAATTTCGTCACGGAGGCGGACATGGCCTCTCAGCAATTTTTGATGGAACACCTCTCTCCCCTGCTGCCGGAGGCCCGCTTCTTCGCCGAGGAGCAGAAGGAAAACAAGATGGCCCCCGGATTTAACTGGGTGATCGACCCCATCGACGGCACCACCAACTTCATCCGGGGCTACCAGCCCTCGGCCATCTCCGTGGGGCTGGTCCAGGACGGCCAGGGCGTGATGGGCTTGGTGCTGGACCTGGGCACCGGCGAGCTGTTCACCGCCGTGCGGGGCGGGGGCGCCTTCTGCGACGGGAAGCCCCTTCAGGGGGCCCAGGCGCCCCTGGAAAACGCTGTCATTGTGTTTGGCACCGCCCCCTATTACCGGGAGCTGGCGGACGCCACCTTTGCCGCCGCCAAGGAGCTGTTCCTTTGCTGCGGGGACCTGCGCCGGAGCGGCTCTGCGGCCCTGGACCTGTGCCATGTGGCGGCGGGCCAGTGCGACGGCTTCTTCGAGGCCCGGCTCTCCCCCTGGGACTACGCCGCCGCTTCCGTCATCCTGCGGGAGGCGGGCTGCCCCCTGGACACCCTCCCGGGTCAAGCCTTCTCCTATGAGAAGCCCCAAGCCATCCTGGCCGGCTCTCCCGCCGTATACCCCGCCCTGCGGGAGATTGTGGGGCGCTGCCTGGGCTGAGCCCCCGGTTATAAAACTCCCCCGGCTGGGCACCCTAGCTTTCAGGGGTGACGCATTGGCTTATACGGATTTAAACGCCCTGCTGGCGGGCAGCTCCAGCAGCAGGAGCTATTTTCTCTCCCTGCCAGTGGAGTTACAGATGCAACTCCACCGGCGGGAGGAGCTCATCCACACGGCAGAGGACCTGCACCGGGTTGCCCTGCTGCTGGCCCGCCAGCGGGAATGGGACCGGCCCTGGAACGGGCCCTGACAAAAAAGCGCCTTTTGCAAGGCGCTTTTTTTACTGCCGCTTTAGGCTGCGGCTCTCCTGCAGGGTACAGCCCTCCCGGCTGTACCGGGCTTTCTCATAGAGCTGGTGGAGCTGGGCATCCCGCAGGCCCGCCCCCTCCTCAATCTCCCGGGGGGCGGCCCACACCGGCGGGGGCTCCTTGGAGGCTTGCAGCACGGCCCGCCGGTATTTCCGGCGCACCTGGGCATTGGGGGAACGGTCCCACAGGCGGGGGCGCTGCCTCTTCCGCCGGGGGGCTTCCTCCGGCTTCTCCTGGGGCTCCCGCAGGTACTGTACCACGTCCTGGTGGTCCACAAAGGAGCTGCGGAATGTCCGCAGCAGGCAGTAGGCCCCGTAGAGCAGCGCCGCCCCCGCCAGGCCCCCCGTCAGGGCCCACAGCAGATAATTGAGGAACGGCGGGAACTGGAAGCTGCTCCCCTGCCCCAGCTGGTCCAGCCACTCGGGCCGCTCCAGGGTACCGGGCATTTCGGGGGTTTGGACCTGGGCCTGCACCGTGACCTCCCGGGTCTGGGGGTCGATGCGGAACATACCCTCTTCCGTGACCAGGGCCGGCAGCAGCAGGGCCCCCGCCAGCACCAGCATGCCCAGCAGTGCCAGGCCGCTGGTGCGCACAATGCGCTTGGCCGGAACCCCCGCCCTGTCCCGGTTGAGGGAGAGGTATTGGTCGATGGTGCGGAAGCCATGCCACCCGGCCCACAGCAGCAGGTACACCGCCGCCCACACCAGGCTGGCCTTTTGCAGCCAGGGCTCTCCCATCACCGCGCTGTACAGGAAGGGCGCCAAAAACAGCGCCGTTGCCGGGAGCAGGGGCCGGTCCAGGGCGGAGTCCACCGGGTCCTCGGAAAGGCTGTTCCTCCCCCGCAGGAGGCACACCAGCGCCAGGGGCGCCATGGCCGCAGGGTGGCCCAGCAGCAGCCACGTCAGGCCGCAGAGGGCCAAACTCAACAGGGAGAACTGCCACAGCTTGCGGCAAAGCTGGGCGCCCACATCCGCCAGGGCCAGGGGGATCAGCGCCAAAAGGCCCCCCCACAGGCCCAGGGGCAGGGCGCCCCCGCCCTGGAAGATCCACAGGAGCAGGCCGTAATACAGCAGGTACAACAGTCCGCAGTGGCACCAGCCCAGGGCCCGCAGCACCCACTGGCGCCAAGTTCCCAGATCTGTCAGCCGTTTCATCTTCTTCCCCCTTTCACACTTCCCAGTAGAAGCGGTGGACCGCCCCCAGCCGCGGCTGTTCTTCCGGCACCTCCAGGCAGGGGGTGATGTGCACCCACTCCCGCTGGCCCGCCCGCTGGGCGAACTCCCGGGCCAGGTCCTCCCGCAGGCTGCGGGAGACCAGCACGCACAGCAGGCTGCTGTCCCCCTCTGGGAAAAAGGACTGGATGGGCGCAAGCCCATTGCCCGCCCGAAGGCAGGCGAAGCTCTTGCGCAGGGAGAGGACGCTGCCCGCGCCGGAGACCTCCGGCAGGTCTAGGGGGCGGCCGCTGTGCACGTCCACCCCGTTGGAGGCGACGCTCAGCCGCACCCCCGCCTCCAGCAGGCGCGAGCACAGGGCGCAGGCCACCCGCACCGCCTCCTCGTTGAGCACATCCGCCTGCTGGACGCCCAGGCCCTCCATATCCAGCAGCACCGCCACCTTCTGGGAGAGAGTGGACTCGTGGATATTCACCAGCATGTTCCCCGTTTTGGCGGTGGCCTTCCAATTGATGTACTTCATGGGGTCGCTCTTGGTGTACTCCCGCAGGCCGGCGAACTCGAAGGGGTCGTCGTAGACCTTCTTCCGGCTGAGCACGCTGCCCATGATCTGGGAAAAGGGGATTTGGATGCGCTGGGTGGGTACGGGCCGGGGCAGCACATAGAAATCCGTGCTTTGGGGCGAGGCGCCCACATATTTTTTAGAGAGCAGCAGGCTGCGCACATCCAGGCCCGCCTGGCCGATGGCGTAATACCCCCGGCGGGCGCAGCGGAACTCTAAGGTGCGGGTGATCTTTTGGCGCGCCCCCAGGGCGAACACGTCCCGGCGGTAGGAGCGGTCGCTGACGGCGGTGTTGGCCTCGTCAGCAAAGCGCAGGCCCTTGTCCATGTGGAAGTCGATTTCCACCACCGGCAGGGGCAGCAGCTTGTCGTTCACCACCACCTCTGCGAGAAGGGCGGTGTCGTCCTCCACAGCGTACTCCTCCTGGAAGGACACCTTCACCTCCAGGCCCTTGCTCCAAAGCCTGTCATACAAAAAGGACTGGAGGAAAAGCAGCGCCGCCAGCAGGAGGAGGATCCCCAGCGCGGCCATGTCACCTGGACCAGTCCTCCGTGGGCAGGGCCACGGAGGAGAGCAGGGAGGCCGCCGCCTCTTTCTGTGCCTGGGAAGAGCCCGCCATGCCGCTGACCGCCAGCCGGTGGGCGATGACCGGCACCCCCACCTCTTTGATATCCTCCGGCGTGACAAACTGGCGCCCCTCCACCAGGGCCTTGGCCTGGGAGGCCCGCATCAGGGCCAGTGTGCCCCGGGGGCTGACCCCCAGCTCTACCCCCCGCATCTGCCGGGAGGCATGGGCCAGGTCCACCATGTAGTCCAGCAGCACGGGGTGGATATAGACCTTCCGCGCCGCGGCCTGCAGCTCCACAATCTGCTCTTTGGAGCACACCGGTGCCAGGGACTCCAGGGGCTCGCTGTCCTGGAAGCGCTCTAAGATCTGGCGCTCCTGGGCCTTGGTGGGCATGTCCATGGAGATGCGCAGCAAAAACCGGTCCAGCTGGGCCTCTGGCAGGGGGTAGGTGCCCAGGGTCTCCACCGGGTTCTGGGTGGCGATGACAAAGAAGGGGGGCTCCAGCCGGCGGGTCACCCCGTCCACCGTCACCTGGCCCTCGGCCATGCACTCCAACAGGGCGGACTGGGTGCGGGGCGTGGCCCGGTTGATCTCATCCGCCAGCAGGATGCTGCAGAACACCGGCCCCGGGCTGAACACAAAGTCCCCGGCCTTGCGGTCAAAAAAGTTCAAACCTGTCACATCCGAGGGCAGCAGGTCCGGGGTGAACTGCACCCGGCCAAAGGCGGCGTCCACGCTTTTGGCCAGGGAGCGGGCCAGCACCGTCTTGCCCATGCCGGGCACGTCCTCGATGAGCACATGCCCCCCGGCGATCAGGGCAGTCAGCAGCAGGGAGGCCGCCCGCTCCTCCCCCACCAGCACAGTTTGAATGTTCGCCCGGATGGCAGACAAGATGTTTTCCATAAAAAATGCCTCTCTTTCCAGAAAGTATGCTTTATTATAACAGGGTTTTAGGATGGATACAAGAGACGCCCGCCCTTGACAAGCGCCCGATTTTCCCCCATAATGAAAAAAAGAATGCTTTCAGGAGGCGCGGCTATGCGGCAATGTATGGATGCGGAAAACCTGCACCGGCGGCTGAAAAAAATCATCGGCCAGGTGCAGGCCATCGACCGGATGATCGACGAGGACGTGCCCTGCGAGGACATCCTCTCCCAGATCAACGCGGCCAAGTCGGCCCTGCACAAGGCGGGCCAGGTGGTGCTGGAGGGGCACATCAAGCACTGCGTTCGGGACGGCATTGAGCACGGGGACGCGGACCAGACCATTCAGAATTTTACAAAGGCAGTGGAGCGCTTTGCCAACATGAACTGAGGGGCCGGCCGGAGGGGCCGGCCTTTCTTTTTCCGGAAAAGGAGGGAGAACCCCTTTCTCCCTCTTGACAACCCATACCCCTATGGGTATATTATAAAGACAGCCCTGACAAACTCCCTGTGCGAAGGAGGCTTTCCCCATGAAAGCGCTGCAAAAATTTCTGGACTGGGGCGGCACGCGGAAGGACGTGGCCCTGCTGGTGCTCTCGGGCCTTTCCCTGCTTCTCAGCATCTTCCATCCGCTGCCCCTGCCCTTTGACGCCGCCTGGGTGGCCATTGTGCTGTGCGGCGTCCCCATTATTTTAGAAGCCGTCATTGGCCTGGTGACGGAATTTGACATCAAGGCCGACGTGCTGGTGTCCATCGCCCTGGTTGCCTCGGTGATCATTGGGGAGGACTTCGCCGCCGGAGAGGTGGCCTTCATCATGCAGCTGGGCGGCCTGCTGGAAGACCTGACCGTGGCCCGGGCCCGGGCGGGCATTGAACGGCTGGTAAAGCTCACCCCCCGCACCGCCCGGGTGCTTCGGGAGGGGAAGGAAACCATTCTGCCCGCGGAGCAGGTGCAGGTGGGGGACCGCCTGCGGGTGCTGCCGGGAGAGACCATTCCCGTGGATGGGACCATCCTCTCCGGGCAGACCTCCATCAACCAGGCGGTGATGACCGGGGAGTCCCTCCCTGTGGACCTGGGGCCGGGGGACCAGGTCTCCAGCGGCACCGTAAACCAGTTTGGCGCCTTTGAGATGGAGGCCTCCCGGGTGGGGGAGGACAGCTCCATCCAGCGGATGATCCGCCTGGTGCAGTCCGCCGACGCGGGCAAGGCCAAAATTGTGGGCCTGGCGGACCGGTGGGCCACCTGGATTGTGGTGATCGCCCTGACCGCTGCCGCCGTCACCTGGGCGGTGACGGGGGAGATCATCCGGGCGGTGACCATTTTGGTGGTCTTCTGCCCCTGCGCCCTGGTGCTGGCCACCCCCACAGCCATTATGGCAGCCATTGGCAACGCCACCAAGCACGGCTTTCTTGTCCGGGAGGGGGACGCTTTGGAGCGGCTCTCCAAGGTGAGCCACATCACCTTTGACAAAACCGGCACCCTCACTTTTGGACGGCCCCAGGTAGTGCAGGTGAAGAGCCTGGACGCAGCCCTCTCCCCCTCTCAGCTCTACGCCTGGGCCGCGGGGGCGGAGGCCCGCTCAGAGCACCCTCTGGGCAAGGCCATTGTCCGGTGCTATCAGGAAGCGGGGCACCCGCAGCTCCCCGAGCCGGAGGACTTCCAAATGCTCCCGGGCCGCGGGGTGCGGGCCCAAGTGCGGGGCACCCACGTGCTGGCGGGGAACCCGGCGCTTCTGCGGGAGGCGGGGATTGCCCTTTCCCCCCAGGCGGAACAGGCTGCCGGGGAGTTCCTCTCCCAAGGCTGCACGGTGGTGTACTTGGCGGCGGACGGAAAGCTGGCCGGCTTCCTCGCCCTGGCGGACACCCTGCGCCCTGACGCGGCCCAAACCATCGCCCAGGTAAAGGCGGCGGGGGTCACTCCCGTGCTGCTGACTGGGGACCACCAAGAGGCGGCCCAAGCCATTGCCCGGCAGCTGGGAATCGGCCAGGTGAAATGGAGCTGCCTGCCCCAGGACAAGCTGGATATCATCGACGGGTATCAGGGCCGGGGCCAGCCTGTCTGCATGATCGGCGACGGCATCAACGACGCCCCCGCCCTGAAAAAGGCCCAGGTGGGCATCGCCATGGGGGGCATTGGCAGCGACATTGCCGTGGACGCCGCGGATATCGCCCTGGTCAACGACGACATCCGCGAAGTTCCCCACCTGCTGCGGCTGGCAAAGCGGATGATGGTGGTCATCCAGTGCAACCTGAGCTTCTCCATGGGGCTGAATTTTTTGGCCATCCTGTTAGCCATAACCGGCATTCTGAACCCGGTGGTGGGGGCCCTGGTGCACAACGCCGGGTCGGTGGTAGTCATCGTTCACTCCGCCTTTCTGCTGCGGTTCCGCGGCGTGAAAAAAGCTGGGTAACTCTTTTCTGGAAAGCCATAGAAAGGCCCGCTCCCAGGCTGGGAGCGGGCCTTTCTGCCGCTTTTGGCGCATGGTCAGTTTTCGGGAAGCCAGACGCGCATCTGGTTCTCCCCCCGGTTGCCCCAGGCGTAATAGGGCACCAGGCGAATGTCCGCCGCCTCCCGCGGGGGGCGCTGCCGGGTGTAAAGCTCCTCTGTGGGCTTGACCTGCCAGCCCCCGGCCACCAGGGGGACGATGCCTCCCAGCAGGTCCGGGTCATAGGGCTTCTCCCACAGGGCCCCGCCCTCCCGCAGGGAAAGGGAGAGCACGTCGCCGCCGTTGTCCACGCCCTCGGCGCAGTAGACCACCGGGCCCCGCTGCACCGCCGCGCAGCCCGTGTCTGCGGGCACCCGGCTGGTGGCATAAACCTTATAGGGGGCCATGTCAAAGGAGAGCTCGATCACATCGCCTTCCCCATAGGAGCGGGCCACATAGGCGTAGCCATCCTGGAGCAGGGCGCCCAGGTCCTGCTCCTCCCCATTGACCCGCAGGCAGGTTCGGGCGCTCCATGAGGGGATGTGGAAGGCCAAAGCGGCCTCCGCCTGCCCGTGGAAGGTGAACCGGGCGGTGCCCTGCCGGGGGTAATCCGTCTCACAGGAGAGGGACCAGCCCTGGGAGCTCTTCACGGCGCCCCCCAAGTACAGGTGGATGAAGAAAGCCTTCTCCCCCTCCCCATAGGCGTAGCTGCCGATGGAGGACAGCAGCCGGGCCACGTTGGGCGGGCAGCAAGCGCAGGCGTACCACGCGGGACGCTGGGGGTCCACATGGCGCTGGGTGGCTGCTTTGCCGGAGATGCCCGGCACCACTTCCAGGGGGTTGCAGTAGAAGAAGCGCTTGCCGTCCAGCTGCATCCCCGCCAGCACCGTGTTGTACAGGGCCCGCTCCATCACGTCGGCGTACTCGCCCTTGGCCTCCAGCTGGAGCATCCGCCGGGCAAAGAAGATCAGCCCGATGGAGGCGCAGGTCTCCGCGTAGACAGTGGCGTTGGGCAGGTCGTAATCCACGGTGAAGGCCTCTCCCAGCACGGTGGAGCCAATGCCCCCGGTGACGTACATCTGCCGGTGGGTGACGCTCTCCCACAGGGCGCGGCAGGCCTTGGCAAGGCCCTGGTCCCCGGTCTCCCCGGCCAGGTCCGCCATGGCCGTGTACAGGTACACCGCCCGCACGGCGTGGCCCACGGCGTCCTTCTGCTCCCGCACAGGGAGGGTGCTCTGGGTGTAGTCGGTATCGTTGGCGTCGTTGCCGGTGGGGCCCCACACGTTCCAGCCCCGGCGGGCCTTTTCCTGGATAAAGTAGTTGGGGGACTGGCCCCGCACCTCTAGGAAATGGGCGCACAACTCCTTGTACTTCTCGTTGCCGCTGGCCCGGTACAGCCGCAGCAGCGCCAGCTCCACCTCCGGGTGGCCGGAGTAGCCCTGGGGGCACTCCTCCATGAAATGGCGGTAGATGCAGCCGGCGTTTTTCTCCATGATCTTCAAAAGGCGGTCCTTCCCGGTGGCCTCGTAATAGGCGCAGGCGGCCTCCATCAGATGGCCCGCGCAGTAGAGCTCGTGGGCCTCCTGCAGGTTGGTCCACCTCCGGTCCGGCTCTTTGACGGTGAAGTAGGAGTTCAAATACCCGTCCTCCTGCTGCACCTGGGCGAGCAGCTCCACCACGCTGTCCACCTCCCGCTCTAGGGCGGGGTCGGGGCACTGGCCCAGGGAATAGGCGGCCGCCTCCAGCCACTTGGCCACGTCGCTGTCTTGGAACACCATGCCGTAAAACTCCCCGGAAAGGGCCTCTCCCCGGTTCTTCTGGGCGGCCAGGCGCAGGTTCTCCAGGGCATGGCTCTTCTCCACGCCTTCCAGTTTATCCTCCAGCACCTGGTATTGATAGGGGATGACCTTCTCCCGCACCAGCCTTTGATAGGCGGGCAGAAGGCCCTCGCCCCCTTGGAAGGCCGTCACCGGCACTTCGCGGCTCATCTTCATATCCACTCTCTCCCTTCTGGAACGATCCAGGTCTGGGCCCATCATAGCACAAAGGAATTGTACGGACAAGAGGGATTTTGAAAAAACGCGCTATTCCTTTCGGGAACAAAAAAAGACGGACCCAAAAGGTCCGTCCCATTTGGAGCGGAAGACGAGGCTCGAACTCGCTACCTCCACCTTGGCAAGGTGGCGCTCTACCAGATGAGCTACTCCCGCACAATTGCCGCTGTTTTTCAGCGCTTGATTATTATAACGGATGGAACCGGCGTTGTCAAGAACTTTTTTAAAAAAGCAAGGGCCGGGCTCTCCAAGGAGAACCGGCCCCGCCTGTTTTCAAAGGGATGTTCAGATCTTCTGGACATTCACAGCCCGCAGCTTGGAGCTGTTCTTGGGATCGGGCTCGGTCTCGAAGGTGACCTTCTGGCCCTCTTCCAGGGTTTTGAAGCCGTCGGCCACAATGGCGGAGAAATGCACAAACACGTCGTCGCCGCCTTCATCGTTGGAGATGAAGCCATAGCCCTTTTCTGCGTTGAACCACTTAACTGTACCGTTCATAAATCGGCACCTCCTAGAGATAAGATCGTATCATGCTAGCAGCACCGGCCGCCGGTTGCCCGGCGTTTGAAAGGCTTCACCGAAGAAGGAGACCCCCGGATTAAAAAAGCTCACAGTTCAGATAAGCCATTCAGACAGTCCTAAATGACTTACAAAGCTGTGAGTCCATCTTTACGCGCTATCAGAATACAGCTTCACTATATCATTCTCCCCGGGGTTTGTCAAGCGTTTTTCACAAAAACCCTTCGACATTTTTCCTCTTCCCAGCAGAGCACAGAAGGCCCTGACAAAAAGGGACTCTTCCCCTGTTCATCCCCCGCCGATTATGGTATACTATCTGCATGCTGCTTTGCAATGCCCGGCCCGCGCGGGGCTCGGAAGATCGGAGGGAAAGCGATATGTTACAGCCCAAGGCCCTGGCTGTCATCAGCGAGGTGCGTAAAGCCATTCTGGGAAAGGACACTGTGGTCTGCAAGGTGCTCATGGCCATTTTGGCCCGGGGGCACATCCTGCTGGAGGACAACCCCGGCGTGGGAAAAACCACCCTGGCCCTGGCCTTTTCCAAAGCCATGAGCCTGCAATACAACCGGGTGCAGTTCACCCCCGAGGTGATGCCCGCCGATGTGGTGGGCTTCTCTGTTTGGGACCGGGACACGGGGGGCTTTACCTACCGGCCCGGCGCGGCCCTGTGCAACCTCTTTTTGGCTGATGAGATCAACCGCACCAGCGCCAAAACCCAAAGCGCCCTGCTGGAAGCCATGGAGGAGGGCCAGGTCACTGTGGACAGCGTGAGCCATCCCCTGCCCCGGCCCTTCACGGTTATCGCCACCCAGAACCCCCTGGGCACCGCAGGCACCCAACCCCTGCCAGAGTCCCAGCTGGACCGGTTCATGCTGCGGCTGTCCATCGGCTACCCCTCCCTGGAGCAGGAGGTGCTGATTCTAAAGCAGACCGAGGGCGGCCGCCCCGTGGACTCCATCCGCCGGGTGGCCACCCTGGAGGAGGTGCTGCAGATGCAGGAGGAAGTGGCCCAGGTCCATGTGGCGGAGGAGCTGTACCGCTTTGTGGCACAGCTGTGCGCCGCCACCCGGGAGCACCCCCTCATCCGCATGGGCGCCAGCCCCCGGGCCGGCGGGGCCCTGGTGCGGGCCTGCCGGGCCTCCGCCTGGATGGCGGGGCGGGACTACATCATCCCCGAGGACATCCGGCTGCTCTACTACAACGCCTTGGAGCACCGCATTGTGCCGGACCCCCAGGCACGGCTCAGTGGCCGGACCCCCCACGCCCTGCTGGCCGAGGTGTGGGAGTCTGTCCCCAGCCCCAAAGCCGTGGGCTGAGGGGCCTGCCTTTTAAAGCGTTTTTCACCGCGCCCACCCATCTGCCCAGGAATTTGGAAAGGAGGGAGCCCCCATGTGGAAGAACCGGCTCTGTTACCTGGCGCTGCTGGCCTGCACCGGCCTGTTTTTCATCTGCTACGACGGGTACCTCTCCCTCTATGTGTTCAGCCTGTCCCTGCTGCTGCCCTTTGTCTCCCTGGCGGTGTCCCTGCCGGGGATGCTGGGGGCGCGGGCGGTCCTTTCCGCCGGAGGGGCAGGGGCCTCGGGCGTGCCCTGCGCCCGCAAGGGGGAGAATATCCCCCTGCGGCTGCGGGTGTGGAATATCACCCCCTTTTCCAGCGGCCGCATCCGGGTGCGGCTGTCGGTGGAGAACACCCTGACCGGCCAGCGGGAACAGGAGCGCTTTTCCATCAGCGCCTCTCCCCTGCCCCAGGTGCTGGAGCACCAGCTCTCCTCCCGGGCCTGCGGCCAGCTGCTGTGCCGGATGGAGCGGGCCTGGGTCAGCGACTATCTGGGGCTGTTCTCCCTGCCGCTGCTGCACAACCCCCGGCAAGAGGCCGCCGCCTTTTTCTGGCCCGCCGTCCACCCCCTGGTGCTGGAGCTGCAGGAGAGCAGCGTGCCCGACAGCGAGGGGGAGCGCTACTCCCAGACAAAGCCGGGGGACGACCCCACCGAGCTGTTCGCCCTGCGGGATTGGCGGGAAGGGGACCGGCTCTCCCGCATCCACTGGAAGCTCTCTCAAAAGCTGGGCCGCCCCCTGGTGAAGGAGCTGGGCCTGCCCCTCTCGGACCACCGGCTGTTCCTGCTGGACCTGAATGGCACAGGCACAGAGGCCGATGCCCTGCTGGACGCCTTTGCCAGCCTCTCCAGCTTTTTGGCGGAGGGAGAGGTGGCCCACCGGGCCGCTTACTGGGAACCCTCCGCCCAGGTGCTCCACTGCCGGGAAGTGGTGGGCCCGGAGGACCTGCTTCCCCTGTGGAAGGAGCTCCTTGCCTCGGGAGGGCATGCCTCTCTGCCCACACCGCGGCAGGAGGACCTGCCCTCGGGGATTTCCCATGTGATTTACCTTTGCTGCCAGCCACAAGAGACGGTTTTGGAGGCGGTAAAGCTGAAATGGCCCAGCGCGCGGCTCAGCATCCTCTACACAGACCCGGAGGCGGAGAGAGGGCCCGCCCTCGCCGGGAAGGAAGCCCGCCGGGTACAGCCCGGGCAGGCCGCCCAGGAGCTGAACGGGATGGCACTGTAACGCCGCGGAAAGGAGGCGCTCCATGGCATTGAAACGGAATCGAGAGGCAGGGGAACCCCTGCTGGACAAGCCCCGCATTCTCAGCGCGGAACCCGGGGCCCTCTCGCAGTGGCTTTTTTACGGCGCGCTGCTGCTGCTGGGCACCCTGGGGGCATTCGGCTGCTTTTTTGGAGCATTCCAGGTGCCGGTGGCCCCGGTCCCCGCGGCGCTGTGCGGCATCGCCTGCCTGCTGGCCTGCCTCTTCCTCTTTCTGGTGAAGAACCAGCCCTGGGCGGTTTCTCTGGCGCTGATCGGCCTATGGGTGGGGGTGGTTGCCCTTTTCTTCCAGGATCTGGTGCAGGGCTGCGCCCACACAGTAAACGGGGTGCTGCAGGCATACAGCGAGAAATTCGGCATAGCCCTGCCCTCCCTGGCGGTAGACACCCTTTCCCCCTCTGTGGTGGAGCGGCAGTGCACGGTGTTTTTCTGCCTGCTCACCTTCCCCTTTCTGTTCTTTCTGGGGTGGTTTCTGGTGGGGAAAAGAAGCTGCCTGGGGGCCTTTCTCCTCTCTGGGCTGATGCTGCTGTTCCCCATGATAATCTCCCTGGTCCCCCCGGGGCTGTATCTGGGAGCACTGCTGCTGTTCTGGCTGGCGCTGCTGCTGACAGCCCCCACCCTGGGCCGCCGCCACCGGCTTTTGGAGGAGGGCGGCCGCTTTCACGCCGCAGGCACCACGGCCGCCCGGCCCGCCATGCTGCTCACCGTGCTGGGGGCCGGCATCCTGTGCATGGGGCTGGCATCCCTGCTGTTTCCTCAAGGCGCCTACCAGCGGCCCCAAATTGCCGCCGACCTGCGGGACGGCCTGACGCAGGGATTTGGAATCCAAGCGGCCCTGCGGGGCGGTGTGGGCAGCGGCAACGGCCGGGTAAACCTGGACGCCCTGGGAACCCGCAGCTACATGGGGGAAACGGTGCTGCGGGTACAATACGACTGGGGGGATTCGCAGCGGGAAGACTTTGTCAACGGGGAAAAGGACTATTTGAAGAGCTTTGTAGGCAGCGTGTACACCGGCCGCAGCTGGGAACGCCTTTCCCGGGAGGACGAAGCCCAGTTGGAAGAGCTGCTGAACGGCACACATCCCCAAACCCTGGCGGACCTGTTCCAAGAAGACTTTGGCAATTATTCCACCACCCGCGCCTCCACTCCCTACACCCTTTCCGTGGAGAATGTGGGGGCCAGCCCCCGGTGCCTGTACCTCCCCTATGGGCTGACCGCAGAGAGTGTGGACCCGGAATCCATGGAGTATGTGGAGGACGGCTTTCTCCAGTCCCCCCGGTTTTTCAGCGGCACCCGCAGTTATGAGGTGGAGGCCTGGGGCAGGACCGATTTTGTGATGACCTATTCCGGCCGGGCCTCTTCCGCCGTGGCCAACGCCTATGCCGGCTCCCTGCTGGCAACGGGACAGTTTTCCAGTTGGGAACAGGTGGTGGCGTCCACCGACATGCGGGAATTTATGGAGACCCTCTCCCAGGAGATGCCCGGCTCCCAGGGGGAATCCCTCTCCCTGGAGGAGGTGGAGAGATGGACCATCCCCTCCAGCTTGATCGGGTACCTCAGCCCGGAGCAGCAGGCCCTGGCCCGCTCGCTGGAAGCCTACAACCGCTTTGTCTACGAGCACTACACCCAGCTGCCTGACAGCCTGCGGCAGACCCTGGAGCAGTACCTGTTGGACAACCACCTGGTGCTGACGGTGGGCAACGGCTTCTCGGTCAGTGACAGCTCCCCCCTGATGCTGGCCCAGCAGATCGCCAGCACCCTGGCGGCCCAGTGCGTGTACACCCTCTCCCCGCCCAGCTTGCCAGAGGGGCAGGACTTTGTGGAGTACTTCCTGTTTCAAAGCCGCCAGGGGTACTGCGTCCACTTTGCCACGGCGGCGGTGGCCCTGTTCCGGGCGGCGGGCATCCCCGCACGGTACGCGGAGGGGTACGCGGTGCCCTCCGGCGAGGAGGGCTGGGTGGACGTGCCCGACTACAACGCCCACGCCTGGGTGGAGATCTACATGGGCGGCACCGGGTGGATCCCGGTAGAGGTGACCCCCGCCGGGCCGGACGCCCCCGCCGCTTCGGAAAACGCCCGGCCTGTGGCGGAGCCGGCAGCCCCCACTCCGGAGGCCGCGTCCCCCACCCCTACGCCTACGCCCCTTCCCTCTCCGTCCGCTTCTCCCGCGGCGTCCCCCTCTGCTTCGCCCTCCGCGGAGCCCAGCCCCAGCGCATCCCCCTCTTCCACCCCGGGAGGGGCTCCCGCGGCGGAAGGCGGAACCAGCGGCCGGGCCTGGGGCGCTGCCGCCGGGGCAGCAGGAGGGCTTCTCCTGCTGCTGGGAGCTCTTTTGTTCCGGCGCAGGCTGATATTGGCCCGGCGGAACAGGCGCTTCGCGCAGCCCGACAGAAACCGGGCAGCCCTGGCCCTGTATGCCCACATTCTGGGGCTGCAGCAGGCGGCCCTGGCCCATCTGCCCGCCTGGCGGCGGGAACTGCCGCAAGAGCTGGAAAGCCTGGCCCTGAAGGCACGCTTCAGCCAACACACCCTCTCACAGGAGGAGCTGCAGCCCTTCCAGAGGGAAGCTCTCCTGCTGGAAGACGCCCTGCGGCGGAACCTCCCTCCCCTGTGGAGGCTGTGGCTGCAATGGGGTCCGGCGCTGCTCTAATTCTCCCGAAAAAGCAAAAAGGCAGCCCCCGCGGCTGCCGTCAAAAAAGCCCGCTCCCAGCTTGGGAACGGGCTTTTTCCATGCTATGTCATTTTCGGTCCTGGCCAGTCATCTTGGTCAGAAGGGCTAACAGCTCCGCGCACTCTGTGTCCGTCAAGTCCGCGGTGATGGAGCGCCCCCACTGGCCCAAATATTCCCGGATGGTGGGCACCAGCTCCCGGCCTTTGTCCGTCAGGTACAGGTGGTTTTCCCGCCGGTCGTTCTGGTTGGTCTCCCGGTAAAGGTAGCCCAGGGTTTCCAGCTTTTTGGTGCGCCGGGCCACATTGCATTTGTCGATAAACAGATGGTTGGCAATGCTGTCCTGGGTGGCGCCGGGGTGGTGCTCCAAATGGAGCAGAATCAGGTACATGGCGCCGGAAAAGCCCAGCTCCCGCAGGCGTTCCGCCATGAAGCGCTTGCGGCCGCGGCTTAAAAAGGTAATGGCCCGGCCCAATTCCCGAGAAAAATGGGGCGGCAGCTGCCGTTCTTGCGCGTGCTTCGGGGGTTCCATGGCCAAGCCTCCTTCCTCTAAAGAGATCTTTAATCATCTCATTATATCCCCCCAGCCGGAAAAAGTCAAAGCAAATCCATGTAAAACCCCTTATTTTCTCCCGGGGCTCCGCCTTTTTCATAGATGCGGCACACCGGGCGCGGCGCCCTCTTCGAGGCGCCTGCCGAAACACGGAACAGCAGGCGGTAGAGGCTCTCCAAGGCGGCCCTGGCCTGCTCCCGGCCGGGTTCCCCCTCCAGGGGAAACAGCAGAATTTGATACTCCACCCCAAACAGGAAGGAGAAAAGCCCGGTCTCCCGGCAGCCGCAGCGGGTGTAAAACTGGATGCGCCTGCGGCGGACCTCCTTCTCCGCTGGGGTTTGCGCGCTCTCCAGGCTCTCCGCCTCAATGAGGAAAAAAGGCGCGCCAAGCTGCCTGGCAGCCCCCTGCAGCGCTTGGAAGAAGCGGGTGCCCAGGCCCCTGCCCCGCAAGGCCGGGTCCACGGCCAGATAGTCCAGCAGGGCCGCCCCAGGGCAGTGGGCAAAGATCCCATAGGCCAGAACGGCCCCCTTCTCCCGATAGGCAAACGCCCGGTAAGCCCCCCGCAGGGCCAGAGCGCGCATGTTCCCCCAGGGGCGCAGCTCATTGGGGACGAAATCCCGGGAAATGCGGGACTGATAGAGTTGTTTCAGTTCTTCCAGCGTCAGCTCCTGCGCCTGCACAAAGCCCCCACTCCTTTCCCATTGGCCTTCAAGGCTTCATTGTAACAAAAAATTTTCATTCCAGTAAGGCTGGAAATGGGAGGAAACGCCTGTTCCCAGTTGCCTTTTCGACAAGTTTCATGTATAATGTGACAAGAACTTCTTGAACGGACCCTTCGGCCCTTTGGGCCTTGCCCTTCGGTATTTTTTGAAAAAGGAGCGGGAGGTATATGGACACTCTGAAAAAGCGCAATTTGTTCCTGGCAGCCACCTTGATTCTGGTGGCGGTCATTGTAGCGGTCTCCGCCGTCATTCTGGCCAGGGGGCCCCGGGACAGCTCGGTGGAGGTGCTGGAGCGCAACGCGGACGGCACCCTGCTGGTCAACGACCTGAACGACGGGCAGATGACCATTCCCGGGTATGACATCGCCGTCAACGACTACAACCCCACGGCGTTCCAGGCCAGCAACGGGGTGATGACCTACACAGAGGGGACCTCTCTTGTGGGCATCAACGTCAATTACAAAAACGGGGAGATTGACTGGGCCCAGGTGGCGGAAAACGGCGTGGACTTCGCCATGATCCGCGTGGGCTACCGGGGCAATGAAAAAGGCCAGATCGTGCTGGACAGCAAGTTTGTGGAGAACATCACCGGCGCCACGGAGGCGGGCATCCCCGTGGGGGTGTATTTCTATTCAAAGGCCATCAGCAACGAGGAGGCCGAGGAAGAGGCCACCTTTGTGCTGGAGCAGATCCAGACCTATCAAGTGACTTACCCCATTGCCATTTTCTGGGAATATGACTACAACGACGACGGCACCAAGGACCAGAGCTCCCGCACGATCCAGTGCAACGGGGAGCAGATTACCGGGTTTATCAACGCCTTCTGCAACAAGGTGAAGATGGCCGGCCGCACCCCCTGTTATTACGCGGCCAAGTCCTTTGCCTATGAGGATCTGGACCTTTCTCAGCTGGCAAATTACGACATGTGGTACGCCGAGTACGCCTCGGTTCCCGGCTTTTACTACGACTTCGCAATGTGGCAGTATACCCAGGAGGGCAGCGTGCCAGGCATCTCTGGCAGCGTGCCCATCACCCTTTCCCTAAAGCAATACGGCTGATACAGGCGGCCCGCCTCCCCGGGAGGCGGGCCTTATGGTTTTCAGGCGCGCTTTCCGCGCCCCAGGAAAAAGGAGGAGCTATGGCAAAGCACAGTGCAAATGAACCCAACCGCCTGCGGTGGATGGGCCTGAGCGCCCTGGTGGCCCTGGTGGTGGTGGCCGGGGCGGTGGTGATCTCTCTGATAGGCGGCGGGGAGCCGGAAACCTCGGAGCCCCAAGCCCCGGAGAACCAGCTTTTGGTCAGCGACCTCTATGAGGGGGAGAGGTATGTCCCCAAGTTTGACTACCCCCTCAACGAGTATGACACCGAGGGTTTTACCGAGCAAAACGGCTTCATCCAATACCCGGGGGCCGTGCTGGGCGTGGATGTCTCTGAGCACCAGGGGGACATCGACTGGCAGGCGGTGCGCGGCGCGGGAGTGGAGTTCGCCATCCTGCGGGTGGGCTACCGGGGCATGACGGAGGGCGGCCTGAATGTGGACGCCACCTTCGAGCAGAACTATCAGGGGGCTGTGGATGCCGGGCTGCAGGTGGGGGTCTACTTCTTCTCCCAGGCCGTCAGCCAGGAGGAGGCCCGGGAGGAGGCCGACTTTGTGCTTCAGACTTTGAACGGCCGGGAGCTTGCCTATCCGGTGGTGTTCGACTGGGAGACCCCCATCCCCAGCGAGGAGCTGCCCGCAGAGGACCTGCGCGCCTATGATATATCCGGGGAGGAAGTGACCCGCTTTGCCCTGGCCTTCTGCCAGCAGATGGAAAAGAACGGCTACACGGCCTGCGTTTACACCAACAAAACGATGGCCTACAACACCTTCAACCTGGAGGAGCTGAAGGATTACGCGCTGTGGTACGCGGAGTATCAGCCCGCCCCCAGCCTGTACTATGGCTTCCGCCTGTGGCAGTACTCTGCCAGCGGCACTGTTCCGGGCATCTCCGGCAGCGTGGATTTGAACCTGTGCTTCGAGCCATACTGAGAGAGGGGCCTGGCCGGCCACCGAAATGGGAAATATGCCAAGAAGATTTTCAGGGCGGCTCACCTTTTGCGGGGGTGGGCCGTCTAATGCTGTGAACGGGGAACATCGCGGGGGTTTGGGCCCCGAAGGGAGAAGGAGGATGTTGTGGAGCGATTGGTACGCAGGGCCCAGCGGGGCGACAAAGCCGCCTTTATGGACCTGATCGAGGAGAACCAGCTGGCGCTGTACCGGGCGGCTAAGGCCATCCTCCACCGGGAAGAGGACGTGGAGGACGCGGTGCAGGAGGCCATTTGCAAAGCCTTTTACAAATTGAGCGACCTGCGGCAGCCAAAGTACTTTAAAACCTGGCTGACCCGCATTTTGATAAATTGCTGCTATGACCTGCTGCGGCAGCAGAAGGGGCTGGTGCCCCTGGAGGTGGTGCCCGAGGAGGGACGGGCCGACGAGCGGGAGACCTCCCTTGACGTGCAGCAGGCACTGAACGACTTGGGGGAAAACGACCGGCTGGTGCTCACCCTCTACTATCTCAACGATATCTCGGTGAAGGACATTGCCGGGACGCTGGGCATTAGCGAGGGGGCCGTGAAACAGCGGCTGGTCCACGGGCGGCAGAAATTCCGGCAGGCCTATGAGGGCCGGGAGCAGGGAAAGGTGGTGGCGCGTCATGGAAAAAAATGACCTGAAGCGGGATAAGCGGTTCAAACGGCACCTGGCGCAGCAGCTCCAGGTGGAACAGCCGCCCCAGTCCTATCTGCAAGCGGTGCAGGACGCCTTTGACAGCCTGCCCGACGAGCTGCCGGTGAAGGCCCGCCCCCTGCGGACCTTTGCCCGGGCCTGCGCCACCCTGGCGGCCTGCGCCGTGCTGGTGGCGGCGGGGGCCTTCGGCCTCAACCGGGCAAACCCCGGCCTGATGGAAAGCCTGCCCGGCGTGGGCCAGCTGTTTCAGCAGCTCAACGGCACGGTGGACCTGCCCCAAGAGACGGAAAACCACAGCCTGCCCACACCCACCCCCATCCCCCAGGACCCCAGCCAGCTGGAGGAACAGCAGGCGGAGGAGCGGGCCCCGTTCCAGCCGGTCTCCGTGCAGAACGACGTGGAGGGCACCGACGACAGCTTCACCGTGGAGGACGCCTGGAGCGACGGCATCTACCTGCACCTGCGCATGGCCGCGCGCTTGTCCGACCCGGCGTGGCAGCAGGAGGAGGTTCTCTTCACCCAGACAGAACCCTATATGGAGGACTCAGAGACCTTCCAGGTGACAGTGGACGGCGCCGCCGCGGAACTGGTCACACCGCTGGAGAACCGCGTCTTCACCCTGGAGGAAGCCAGTGACGACGGCAGCAGCCTGTATCGGGCGGAGTGGGTGGCAAAGCTGCCCCACAAACTCTCTCAAAACCAGGAGATGGAGGTGTCCCTCTCCCTTTCCTGTTTGACAGGGGGCTCCAGCGGGCTGGTCTCCCTCCCGGATTACCAGCTGGACTTCCGCGTCACGGCGGACACCTCCCGCAATTTCCTGTGGAACACCCTGGCGGAGGAGCCGTCCGTGGAGGACAACGGCGTGTCCCTCCAGTGGGTGGAAAGCACCCCCACCAACCTGCGCTTCTCCGTGGAGGTGCCCTTCTTCGGCCGCATGGGCTACACCATGCTGACCCCCGCCGAGGAGGCGGACTTTGCCACCAGCGCCGCTCCCCTGGGGATCTACCCCCTGCTCTCCACCCCTGAGGGGGACCTGCTGCAAGACAGCTCTGTGGAGTGGTCCCCCAACAGCCTGGAGGACGTCTACTACGCGGGGCCCTACACCGGCGTGGGCACCTTTGTCGCCCCGGCGGAAGATGTGCCCTATGTGGTGCTGACCCTGTACGAGTATCCCCCCTATTCCACAGAGGAGGGAGCGACCATTGCAAACAACCGGGTGGTGGCGGAGTTCACCATCGACCTGGAAACCCGCCAGGTCTACGCCAGCCAGCACTATCGGGATCAGGGCTTGGAGAAGCTGTCCCTGGCCAACAGCCTGAAGGAGGACCGCACCCCCACGCCGGTGAACGGCTACATCTGTGCCAAGCCCAGCCTCTATGGGGACCCCTTGCGGGTGGCCCTGTTCACCCCGGACCTGGACTACCACCCTGTGGCGGTGTACTGTTACAGCGGGGACACCCTGGTGTGCATCGCCTACTCCCATCCCCAGAACGAGTACAACTCCTATGAGGAGGCCAGCGACGGCACGGAGCTGGCCTATTATGAGGACGAAAACGGCAGCTACCGGGCGGATATCATCGCCTCCCCCACCATTCAGGGAGGGCAGACCTACAAGCGGATGCAATTCAGGGTGTACAACACCGCGGGCATTGAATTCACCCGCCTGGAACTGGTGGACGTGGAGACGGGCCAGGTGCTCATCGAGGACATCCAGCGCGCCTACTACCACCAGGCGGACGAGGTCTTCGGCACCCAGCTGGAAGCCTATCAGTACGGCGAGGCCGCTGTAGAGCCCAGCCCCTCTCCCCCGGCGGTGGAATCCCGCCTGCAAGAGGACACCGGCAGCTAAAACGAAAAACCGCGCGAGCTTTTGAATGGCCCGCGCGGTTTTCTATTTTCCTCCTCAGCCCTCCGGGGACTTGCACACATCCACCCATTCCTCAAAGCCGGAGTACTGCTCCAGCTCAGAGAGGGTCAGCTCGATGGCGGAGTTGCCGCTGCCGCAGGCGGGGAACACCGTCTGGAACCGCTTCAGGCTCTCATCCAGAAAGACCCGCACCCCCTCTTTCACGGCAAAGGGGCACACGCCGCCCACCGGATGGCCGATGAGTTCCAGCACCTGGGCGGGAGAGAGCATCTTGGCCTTTTGGTGAAAGCGGGCCTTGTACTTGGCGTTGTCGATCTTCACATCCCCGGCGGCCACAATGAGGATGGGCTCCTCCCCCACCAGGAAGGAGAGGGTCTTGGCGATGCGGGCGGGCTGGGTGCCCAGGGCCTGGGCGGCCAGTTCCACGGTGGCGCTGGACTCTGGCAGCTCCCGCACCCGGGACTCCATGCCGAACTGCTGGAAATAGGACTTTACCTGTTGGATGGACATAGAAAAGGACCTCTTTTCACAAATTGATTTGCGCTCCCTCTGGATTTGCGGTATACTAAACAGGAGAAAGAACCCATTTCGCAACGGGGCGCCGCCCCGCAGAGAGGAGCTTTTTATGGCAAGCGACAACCGGTTCGCCGTGTTGATCGACGCGGACAACGTTTCTGTGAAATACATCAAGATCATCTTGGACGAGATCTCCAAGGATGGCATCGCCACCTACAAGCGCATTTACGGGGACTGGACCAACCCCTCCCTCATCTCTTGGAAAAGCGTGCTGCTGGACAACTCCATCAACCCCATCCAGCAGTACAGCTACACCACGGGGAAAAACTCCACCGACTCCGCCATGATCATCGACGCTATGGACATTCTCTACTCCGGCAAGGTGGACGGCTTCTGCCTGGTGTCCTCGGACAGCGACTTCACCCGGCTGGCCGCCCGGCTGCGGGAGTCCGGCATGACGGTGATTGGCATGGGAGAGAGCAAGACCCCTAACTCCTTTATCGCGGCCTGCAACAAGTTCAAATACCTGGACATCCTCTCCGCCGCCGACGAGGAGGAGCCGGAGGAGGCCCCCGCCCCCAAGCCGGAGCCCGCCAAGAAAGCGGCCCCCCAGAAAAAGGCCCCCCAGAAGAAGGCGGCCGCGGCGAAAAAGGCCAAGGAGGAGCCCAAGCGCCAGCAGCAGGAGGAGATTGAGGAGCCCCGCACCAGCCTGCGCACCATCCGCCGGGCCCTGCGGACCATCGTCCGGGAGAACTCTGACGAGGATGACTGGATCATCATTGGGAAGATCGGCAACCTGCTGGACAAGCGCTACCCGGACTTCGACGTGCGGAACTTCGGCTTTTCCAAGCTGACCCCCTTCTTAGAGAGCCTGGACATGTTTGAGATCCGGGACATGAAGAAGGATGGGAACTCCTCCCCCCAGAAATATGTGCGGCTGAAATAAGAGCTTTTTACGGCGTGGTGCGCGGTGCACTGCGCCCTTTTCTTTTACAGCACCTTTTCAAAGGCCAGGCGCTCTCCCCCGTCCTCCAGGTAGATGACGCCCCGGTAGGACAGGCCGTTTTTCTCCATGACACGCTGCATGATCTTGTTCTCCCGGTGGGTATCCCCCCGCAGGCAGGGCAGGCCCCGCTCTCGGGCCTGGCGCTCCAGCTCCTGGAAGAACAGGGACGGGACCCCTTTCCCCTTGCAGGCGCCGGACACGGCAATGCGGTGGAGGAAGGCGTACTCCGGGGCCTCTGTGCCCCAGGCGCCCTCATAGATGATGTCGTAGGTGGGCTCCCGGCCCAGGCCCAGGCAGGCGGTGGCCGCCACTTGGCCCCCTTCCTCCAGGACCCAGCTCTCCCCCCGGCCCACATCCGCCAGGAAGGTCTCCTGATTGGGGTAACCATCCTGCCACTGGTCGATGCCCTGGGCGGCCAAAAATGCCTGGGCCTCCCGGTACAGGGCCAGAACGGCGTCCCCATCTGTCAGCGCGGCTTTCCGCAGCTTCATGGCAGCTTCTCCCTTCTTTACACAGATTCCCATTTATGATAGCAAGTTTCTCTTGTCTTTTCAAGGGACTTCCAGTATAATGAGAGCACAGGCGCACAACCGGGCAAAGTTCCCTGTGCGGCTTCCTCTTGTTTTTTTGAACAGGTTCTGGTATAATAAAAAAACGGGCGCGGCGCAAGCCGCTTTCCGTTACAAGGCGCGTGTTTTGCGGCCACAGCTTTTTCAAGGGTGGAACACGGTATTATATGGGAGCGGGCAGGTCTGCGCGGCGGGACGCCGCGAACCATGTCAGGCGGGGAACCGAGCAGCATTAAGCGGATGTTCCCGGGCGATGCAGGTCGCCTGTCCGTTCCCATATGGCACCGGGCTTCTGCCCTGTGTTTTATACGGAGCTTTTTTCAGGGAAAGGAGGCTGCCCCATGTACAAGGTGCTCTACCGGAAATACCGGCCCCAATTCTTTTCCGATGTGGTGGGCCAGCCCCAAGTGACCCTCACCCTGCAAAACGAGGTGATGCGGGGGCGCATTGCCCACGCCTACCTGTTCACCGGCTCTCGGGGGACGGGCAAGACCACCTGCGCCAAGATCCTGGCCCGGGCGGTCAACTGCCTGCACCCCAAGGACGGCGACCCCTGCGGCCAGTGCGAGATCTGCAAGGGGTTGGAAGAGGGGTCCATTTTGGACGTGGTGGAGATCGACGCCGCCAGCAACAACGGCGTGGACAACATCCGCTCCCTCATCGAGGAATCCAACTTCACCCCGGCCACGGCAAAATACCGGGTGTACATCATCGACGAGGTCCACATGCTCTCCCCCTCGGCCTTCAACGCCCTGCTGAAGACCCTGGAGGAGCCCCCCGCCCACGTCATCTTTATTTTGGCCACCACAGAGGTCCACAAGCTGCTGCCCACCATTCTTTCCCGGTGCCAGCGGTTCGACTTCAAGCGCATTGCCCCTGAGGACATCGCCGGGCGGCTGGAAGAGGTGGCGGAAAAGGAGAGCTCTCAGCTGGACCACGACGCGGCCCTGCTCATCGCCCGGATCGCCGATGGGGCCATGCGGGACGCCCTCTCCCTGCTGGACCAGTGTTTGGGGCGGGACAGGCATGTGACCCTGGAGGTGGTCAACCAGACGGCTGGGGTGGCGGCCCGGGACTACCTGGCCGCCCTGGCCCAGGACATTGTGGGGCAGAACGCTGCCCACGCCCTGGAGACTCTGGACAGCCTGCACCGGGAGTCCAAGGATATGACCCGGCTGTGCCAGGAGCTGGCAGAGTACTTTCGGGGGCTGATGCTCATTAAAACCATGAAGGACGCCTCCCGGCTGGTGCTGTGCTCCCCCCAGGAGCTGGAGGTGATGACCGGGCAGGCGCTGACCCTAAGCCTTTCCACCATCCTCCACGGGCTGGACACCTTTGAGGAAACCCTGCACCGAATGCGCTATGCCAACCAGCGGGCAGAGCTGGAGATGGCTTTCGTGCGGCTGTGCAGCCCCGAACTTGACACCACGCCCGAGGCCCTTCTCCGCCGCTTAGAGGCCTTGGAGAACGGGGCGCCCCGGCGGGTGGCGGCCCCCTCTCCCCCACAAGAGGCGCCAGCCCCGGCGGTAACGCCGGCGGAGCGCCCGGCGCCCCCTGCGCGGGAAGAAGCCGTCTCTCCGGCCCCCGCTCCTGAATCGGCGCCCCCGGCACAGCCCGCCCCCATGAAAGACCAGGGCCCCCGGGAGCCGGAGCCCGCCCCGCCGCCCAAGCAAGAGAGGCCTTCCACGCCCCGCAAGCGGCCCCCGGTAGATGTGGCCGCCCTCTCGGCGGGAGCCCAGCGGTTCCGGGATTGGCCGGAGATCCTGCAGCGCATCCGCGGGGACACCAAGAGCGTGGCCATGGCCTTTGCCGGGTCCGCGGCTTATGTAAACGGGGAGTACATGCTCATCGACGCCCCGGAGCTGGCTTTCGAGCTGCTCAAGCGGCCGGAACAGCGGGATAGGATGCGGGAAGCCATCCGTCAGGTGACGGGCCGGGTGTACCGCCTGGGCCCTTACCGCCGCAGCGCGGAGGACACCCAAGAAGGCGGGGCCGACCCCCTGGCCGAGCTGGAACGCCGTGCGCAGGAGCAGGGCGTGGACCTGCGGATCGAGGCTTCACAGCAGCCCTCCGCTGCGGAGCCCGAAGAGGAGGGGCCCCCGCCCTTAACAGACGCGGAGATCCCCTTTTGAGCCATTGAAAAGGGGTCCCTATATACCAGAAAAACACAGCGGCATTACGCCGGAAAGGAAGATCGGAATATGAAAGCAAGACTGCCCCAGGGCTACGGCGGAGGCGGCGCCTCCAATCTGCAGCAGCTGGCCCGCCAGGCCCAGAAAATGCAGGAGCAAATGGAAGCTGTCTCCAACGAGCTGGAGGAAAAAGAATACTCGGCCACCTCTGGCGGCGACGCGGTGAAAGCCACCGTCACCGGCAAGATGGAAGTGAAATCCGTGGAGATCAAGCCCGAGGTCATCGACCCGGAGGACGCGGAGATGCTGGGCGACCTGGTGACCGCCGCCATCAACGAGGCCCTGCGGGCCGCTGCCCAGGAAAAAGAGGAGCGTATGACCGCCATCTCCGGCGGGATGAACATTCCGGGGCTCTTCTGAGATGGCCGGCGGGTATCATGTGCCTCCCCTGGAGGTGCTGGTGGAACGGTTTGAAAGCCTGCCTGGCATTGGGCACAAGTCGGCCCAGCGTTTGGCCTATTATGTGCTGGACATGAGCAAGGAGGAGGCTCAGGGCTTTGCCCAGGCCATTCTGCAAGCCCATGAGGAGATTCACACCTGCAAGGTCTGCTGCAACCTGACCGACCAGGAGCTGTGCCCTGTGTGCCGCAGCGACAGCCGGGACAAGAGCTTGATCTGTGTGGTGGAGGAGCCCAAGGACGTGTTCGCTTTGGAGAGGGCCGGGGAGTACAACGGCCTGTACCATGTGCTGCACGGGGCCATTTCCCCCCTTTCCGGGGTGGGGCCGGACCAGCTGAAAATCAAGGAGCTGTTGGCCCGCATGGACAGCCATGTGGAAGAGGTCATCATGGCCACCAACCCCACGGTAGAGGGGGAGGCCACTGCCATGTACCTTTCCCGGCTGCTCAAACCGCTTGGCATTAAAGTGACCCGGCTTGCCTACGGCATTCCCGTGGGCGGCGACCTGGAATACGCCGATGAAGTGACATTGCAGCGGGCCATGGAGGGCCGCCAGGAACTGTAACAGAACCATTTGAAGGCAGAACAGCAAAGGCGCTGGGGATTTTTCCCGGTGCCTTTTTTCATTGACCGTCCTATTTTTTGGACTGTGCACAGCGGCGCCTCCCTGAAAAAGTGGGGGTGGGGGAGAAAAAGCGGATCTTCCTCCTGCTTTTTCTGGTCATGGAGGGATTTTTCTGGTATACTTATATTAATATAGGGACTGCGGGCCCTTGCGCGCGGGCATTTTCCGTCCCTGAGAATACGTCCTAACTTTACAATCCCCCGGGTCAGCGGGGCAAAATCCTATGAAAGCGAAGTGTAGCGATGCGCAAAAATCTAAAAGCAAAAACTTTGGAATCTTTATCCTCCGTCATGCCCATTACAGCCATTGTGCTGCTGTTGAGCTTTACCCTGGCTCCTGAAATGCCGGTGGGCACCCTGGTGATGTTCCTGCTGGGGGCCATTCTGCTCATTGTGGGCATGGGGCTGTTCTCTCTGGGCGCCGATATGGCGATGATGCCTATGGGAGACGGCGTGGGCGGCGAGGTGGTCCGGATGGGGAAGCGCTCTATCTGGCCCATTCTTCCCATTGTCTTCTTGATTGGCGCCTTCATCACCATGGCAGAGCCGGACCTGCAGGTGCTGGCAAACCAAGTGCCCGCTGTGCCCGACATGGTCATCATCCTCACCGTGGCCGCGGGGGTGGGCGTGTTTCTGGTGATCTCGGTGGTAAACACCCTAAAGGAGAAATTCTCCCTTAACAGCCTGCTGATGGCGTTCTACATTCTTGTCTTTCTTCTGGCCCTTTTTGTCCCCAAGGAGTTTTTAGCCGTGGCCTTTGACGCCGGCGGCGTCACCACGGGGCCCATCACTGTGCCCTTTATCATGGCCCTGGGTATTGGCGTGGCTTCTGCCCACAGCAGCGGCAGGCAGGCAGAGGACAACAGCTTTGGCATGGTGGCTTTGTGCAGCATTGGCCCCATTCTGGCGGTGCTCATCATGGGGCTCTGCCTCAGCGGCACAGAGATCTCTTACACGCCCTTTACGGTAACCGACACCTTCACCACCCGGGAGGCCGGGATGCAGTTTCTGGAGGGCTTCCCGGAATATATGAGCGAGGTGGCGCTGGGCCTGCTGCCGGTGGTGGTTTTCTTTGCGCTTTTCCAAATTTTTTCCCTTCACTTGAAAAAAGACGCCCTCATCCGCCTTTTGGTGGGTGTTGCCTACACCTATGTGGGGCTGGTGCTGTTCCTCACCGGCGTGAATGTGGGCTTTATGCCTGCGGGCAACTACTTGGGCAGCACGATTGCGGAGCTGCCCTACAACTGGGTGCTCATTCCCATCGGCATGGTGGTGGGCTACTTTATTGTGGCGGCAGAGCCCGCGGTCCATGTGCTGAACAAACAGGTGGAAGAGGTCACCGGCGGCGCCATTCCCCAGCGCGCCATGAATCTGAGCCTCTCCATTGGCGTGGCCCTCTCTGTGGGATTGGCCATGACCCGCGTGCTCACGGGCATTTCCATTCTGTGGTTTCTGGTGCCGGGCTATGCCATTGCCCTGCTCCTCTCCCGCAAGGTCCCCAAGATTTTTACGGCCATCGCCTTTGACTCCGGCGGTGTGGCCAGCGGCCCGATGACGGCCACCTTCCTGCTGCCCTTCTCCATGGGCGCCTGCAGCGCCCTGGGCGGCAATGTGCTGACAGACGCTTTCGGCATTGTGGCCATGGTGGCCATGACGCCCCTGGTCACCATTCAATGCCTGGGCGCCGTCTATCAATGGAAGCTGCGCCGCACCGTGGAGGTCACCGAGGACGAGGCCTCCACCATGTCCTCTGAGGACATCATCGAGTTCGACGACGTATAAGGAGGCTGCCTGTGGAACATTTTAAACTGATTATCACCATTGTGGACCGGGGCAAGGGCACCAAGGCTGTGGACCTGTACCGCTCTCACCACCTTCACTTTGACTTTGCCTGCCTGGGCGCAGGCACAGCCAGCTCGAAGATTTTAAACTACTTTGGCCTGGACGAAACCGCCAAGGAGCTGGTTTGGACGCTGGCCCCCGCCAGCCGCATTCCGCCCCTGCTGCCCGAAGTACACCGGGTGCTGGACTTATCCACCCCGGGCAGGGGCATTTTGTTCACCATCCCCCTCTCTGGCATCAGCGCCCAAATTCCCCAAGTGCTTTTGAAGCCGGAATATGAAAAGGAGGAACCTGCTATGGAAGAAGCCAAGAAAACCGGCCACCCCTATCAGCTGGTGCTGACCATTGTCAACCGGGGCAGCTCCGACCAAGTGATGGAGGCCGCCCGCAGCGCCGGGGCACGGGGCGGCACGGTTATTTATGCCCGCCGTGTGGGCTATGAGGACGTACAGAATATGCTGGGCTTCACCCTGCAGCCGGAAAAGGAGATTGTGGCCATTCTTGTGCCCACAGCCCAAAAGCTGCCGGTGATGCAGGCCATCAACCGGGAGGCCGGCCTGAAAACCGACTGCCGGGGCGTTCTCTTTTCTCTGCCCGTGGATGACATCATGGGGCTGCAGGAGCTCTCCTGAGCCCTGGAAAAACATAAAAAAGCGGCCCGTCCCCTGGATTAGGGGGAACGGGCCGCTTTTCACTGTGTCATCAGGCGTGCTTAGAACACCCAGGCGTTGCCGGACTCGCCGTCCTCGTCCTCAGGCGTGGCCCCTTGGAACTGGAACCGGGGCTTGTACTGCTGCACCAAGGGCAGCAGCTCATCCTGCATATTTTCGTTGACATAGCAGGTGTTGTCGAAAACCATGGTCAGCATTTTGCCATCCTTGCAGGGCTCCCAGCGGGGCAGCCCCTCCACATTGGGGTCACCGGTCTTGGCGAAGTTCACAAAGGCCCCGCACATGACCCGCTCCAGCTCTTCCCAGCCCGGCTGGTGGCAAATGGGGATGAGCTGTGCGTTGTGGAAGAAATAGGGGATATCCGCGCAGTGCCAAGCTGCCCGGCCGCCGTCGTAATCGAAGATCTTGGCGAACATGTAATTGTAGACGGGAGCGCTGGCCTCCGCGGCCTTCTTCTTCACATACTCCACCGTATCCGCCAGGAAGAAATTCTCCAGGTCTGTGGCGTAGATGACCGGCGTATTGGGGTAGACCTTGCGGAAGGCGTCCAAAATCTTCTGGCCGCCCTCTTCCCCATAGTACTCCTTCACCAGGCGCTCCTGCTCTTCCACAGGGAGCTGAGACCGCTCGCCGTAATCCTGCACTTCGCCAAACTCCGCAATGACGGTGCCCACCATGGTGGGAATCTTCAGCGAAGCGGGGCTGAAACCGCCATGGAGGGGATCGCTGGTATAGTACTCGTTGGGCATGGGGGACCAGTTGATCTGCTTTCCCTGGGCTTCCAAAGCCTTCGTGGCCTGGTTCACCGCCCAGATAAACTGGGGCACCGGCACCTTTTCCAGCTTCTCCACATCTTTTTCCTCAATGCGCAGGTTCTTCAAAACCTCCAGAACCAGCTCTTTGGGGGTACAGGTGGAGACAAAGTCATCTTTCACCACGCCGGACATGACGATCATCTTGTGGAACAGGCCCTCAGCCTCGGGGATCTGTCCCAGCACGGTCACCTTCATACCGCCGCCGGACTGGCCGAAGATGGTCACATTGTCCGGGTCCCCGCCAAAGCAGGCGATGTTGTCCCGCACCCAGCGGAGAGCCTCTACCAGGTCGGCCATGCCCACGTTCACGGAGTTCTTATATTTCTCCCCAAAATCGGAAAGATCCAGATAGCCAAAAGCGTTCAGGCGGTGGTTCACCGTGACCACCACCACGTCATCCAGCTTGGCCATATTGAAGCCGTCGTAGCAGACCTGCTCGATGGAAGAGCCAGAGGAAAAGCCGCCGCCGTGAATCCAGAACAGCACCGGCTTCTTGGCGCTGGGGCCGCAGCTGGAGGTCCAGATGTTCAAATACTGGCAGTGCTCGGAAGAGGGCCAGAACCGGTGGGGGATCATCACCTCTCCGGTGGGCCGGGGCTCATAGAGCACAGGGCAAATCATACCGTAGCTGCCCGCATCCCGCACGCCTTCCCAGGCGGGGACGGGCTCAGGCATTTGAAAACGCTTGGCTTTGGCGTAGCGGATGCCAAAGAAGTGGTCCACACCGTTGTAATGGAAGCCCCGCAGCTTCCCCTTGGTGGTGGAAACAATGGGGGATGTCTTCGTCATGGAAAATTCGTTCATTGGAACCTTATACCTCCCATTTAAAAAATTCTAATTTTATTCTACTACGCCATCGCCTCTCTTTCAATAGTTTCATCTGCAATTTTTTCAATAAATCATATGAAAACCATGACTTTTTGAGATACACGCACAAAAAAGCTCCCCAGGGCAACCCTAAGGGAGCTTTTCGTTGCTTTCCGTCTATTGGGCGGCGCTTTCTTCCAACTCCTCCAGAGAGGGGATGGAGGTCTGCGCCCCCGGCCGGGACACCACAATGTCCGACACGCGGGAGGCAAAGCGGGCCGCCTCTTCCAGGCCCTTCCCCTGGGAGAGGGCCACCGCCAGGGCGCCCATATAGCTATCCCCGGCTGCCGTGGTATCCACCACCTTTACCGTGCTGTCCGCGGGGATGCGGGCCTCTGTTCCATCCTCTCGCAGCAGGTAGGAACCCGCCCCGCCCAAGGTGACCAACACATTTTTCACTCCACGGGCCTGCAGGGAAAGGGCGTCCTCCCGCAGGCGGGCCGGGTCATGGGGCCGGCCAGTCAGGATGGATAGCTCTGTCTCATTGGGCTTGATGAGGTACAGGCTTTGCAGCAGTTCCTCTGGCAGGCCGGGCACCGCGGGTGCGGGGTCCAGAATGACCTTTTTCCCCAGGCGGGACGCCTCTTTTGCGGCGTACACCACGGTTTCCAGGGGAATCTCCAGCTGGAAGACCACATAGTCGCAGGCCTCCAGCAGGTCCATGTGCTGTTGGACATACGCGGGGGTCACCTGGCTGTTGGCCCCCGGCAGCACCAGTATGCTGTTGTCCCCATGGGGCAGCACGGTGATGACCGCCATGCCGGTGGGCTGTTCCTGCGATTCCTTCAAGGCGGACACATCCACCCCCACCTTGCTCAGGTTCTGCTTGAGCCGCTGGCCGTGAAGGTCGGCCCCTACAGCGCCCAGCATGGCGGCGCAGCCTCCCAGCCTGCCCATGGCATAGGCCTGGTTTGCTCCCTTTCCCCCGGGGACCAGCCGCAGATCTTGGGCAAGCATCGTCTCTCCCACTGCCAGGGGATGGGGCACGTTGGTGACGAAATCCATGTTCAGGCTTCCGATGACCAGCAGCTTTTTCATAATTCCTCGCAGCTCCTTATCTTCCAATCCTTATACAGGCAGTGGCTGCCCTTCTGCACAGCCACACCCGCGCAGCCATGCTCCAGGGGCTGGGGGTCCTCCCACTCCAGAATCTTGCTCCCATCCACCGCCAGCGTGACGGTGTTCCCCTTCACGGAGAGGGTTAAACGGTACTCCTTGCCAGCCTCCCAGGGGAAGCTGGCCTCTTCCGCCACCTGATAGCCGTTCTGGTTCTTCAGAAGGGCTGCTTTTCCCGAGCCATAGAAGCCTGCGGCATAGCTGCGCATAGCTCCCTGCACCCGGGCCTGCAGCAGGTGTACCTGGCCTGTGACAGGCCGCAGCGTGCAGGAAAGGCTGTAATCTTCCCACAAGTGATGGCCCGTATACATCTCCCCAAAGTCGGCGCAGGAAAGGCTGAGCCAGGGCCCCTCCAGATAGGTGTGGCCCTTCAGCCGCCCAAACTGGGGAACGTCCTGGTGGAGGCCGGTCCAGCAATTCATCTCCATGCGGGAGAAGTCCAGGCAGTAATCCGGTGCGCCGTCCACATACAGGTCATCCAGGTACGCGCACAGATCCCCTTGGCCGAAGCCGCTGGAGGTGCCGCAGAGGATGACGCCCACCTCTTGGATATACCCTTCCTGGCCTCCGGGAATGGGGAGGGCCAGCTCATGCCACTGCCCATCCGCCGGGACCTTTTCCCCGCGGAACACTTCTCCGGTGGCGCCGTTTTTGGCATAGAGCCGGGCAAAGGCATCCAAGTTCCCGCAGGGCTGGGGCAGCACACTGAGGTGCAGGGTCTGGCCGGGGTACACCAGGGGCGCGAAGAAGGGGTCATAGCGGGAGTCGCTGAAGTCCTCCGCGCTGTAATAGGTCTGCTTGTAGAAGAAGGCCTCTTCCCCGGCCCCCAGGCCGGCGGCGGTGACCTTCAGGGAGCGGCTCCCCGTATGGGCCTGCTCCTCCGTATTGCGGATGTGGCACAGGGCATCGCCACGGCTGCGGATGGCGTGGGTGCTGCCGGGGAACTCGAAATGGCAGCTCTCCAGGCCCTCTCCCAGCAGCTTGTCCCAGGGCGCAGGGGGGGTCTCCCCCGCCAAGCGGTAGGCCATCTTGGCAAAGTAGGCAGCCCCATAGGGCACGTCCATGGCATTGAGAGAGGGCACCGCGCTGGAACAAGCCAGGAAATCGTTGATGGGCGCCCGCCACTTGTCATAGTCGATGCCTTCCAGGCCGCAATGCACACCCATGATGCAGCCCACATTGCCCACGTTGCAGTCCGTATCCCAGCCGCACATGTTGCAGATGCACAGGGTCTTGGCAAAGTCCCCGCCGCCATAGAGCATGGAGAGGATCATTACCGCGGCATTGGGGATGATATGGCAGTTGCCGGGATATTTGTCATAACCGAAGTTGTCGTGGACATACTGGAAGCACTCCCGCCAATTGTCCGGATGCTCCCGGTAGAAGGCGGTGACGGCACGGACCACCCGGGCGTATTCACAGTCCTGGGGGATGTAGTGCAAGGCCTTTTCCAGGACGGATTCCAGGTTGGGCTCCACAAAGGCCAGGCTGATGGCGCAGGCCACATAGACGCCGCCCCACACGCCGTTGCCGCCGTGGGTGACGCTGGCGGCTTTTTCCGCCAAGCGGGCCGCCTGCTCTGGGTTGCCGGGGGATACCAGGCCCCAGGGGTCGATGAAGATTTGCCCGCCAATCTGCTCCGCCATGGTGGAGCCGTTCTGCTCCACACTGCCGCTGCGGGGCGCGGGAATGCCGTTGCGCAGGTTCAGATAAGCCGTATGCTCGGTGGAGACACCATAGCCGCCCCACCAGAAAAATCCGTGCTCATAGGGGGCGTAGTTCAACAGGGCATCGGCCACATCCTGGGCGGAAAAGCTCTGCAGGTCCTTGCAGTCCTCCAGAGAGCGGATGAAGAACATGGGTCCGTTGCTGTCATCATCCGCGGCGAAGTTTTTGTACTGGGCGGGATACTCCCACAGCTCTCCAAACACGTTTTGGATGCGCTCGTAGGACCAGCCCTCCACAGCGGCTCCCAGCCGGATGCCGATGACCTTTCCCAGCCAGCCGGAATAGACGCGTTCCATGTAATTTTCTGGCAGTTTCACAGTTGTCTCTCCTTTCAGAAAATCAATCTTTAATACCGCTCATCACAATGCCCTGTACAAAGTACTTCTGGGCGAAGATGTACACCACCAAGATGGGCAGCATGGTGATGAGAGCCCCGGCCATCATCTGATTCCACTGGGTCACATACGTCCCCTGGAACTTTGCCAGGCCCATGGAAAGGGTCCAGTTTTCCTGGCTGTTCAAAAAGATCAGCGGCCGCAGGAAATCGTTCCAGGTGTTCATAAAGGTAAAGATGACCAGCGTCATCAGAGCGGGCTTGGAATTCTTAATGATGATCTCCCAAAAGATGCGCGGATAGCTGCAGCCGTCAATCATGGCCGCCTCTTCCAGCTCTCGGGGCAGCGTTAAGAAGAACTGCCGCAGAAGGAAGGTGCCAAAGGCATTAAAAATGCCAATGACAATCAGGGACCAGATGTTGTCGATCAAGCCCAGCACTTTGATAATCTGGAACTGAGGGATCATCACCACCTGGAAGGGAATCATCATCGTGCCCAGATAGATAATAAAAATTAAGTTTCTTCCTTTAAACCTTAATCTAGCAAAAGCATAGGCCGCCAAAGAGCAGGTTATCAGCTGGCCTAAGATAGTTACTACCGTGATAACAGCTGTGTTGACAAAATAGGTAACCCAAGGAGCCTGTTCGAACATATACACATAGTTTTCCCAAGCAACATCCTTAGGAATCCAATAGGGAGGCACAGCAAACAGCTCGTCCATGTTCTTTAGGGAGCTGGAAATCATCCACAAAAATGGGATCAGCATGGTGAGGGAGCAGAGGATCAGCACCACATGGGTGAGCGCGCGGAAAGCGATCTTTTTCCCCTTGCCTTTGCGTACTGCGGTTTGTTCCATTCTTGTCCCCTCCTCTCACAGGCTGTTCTTTTCGCTGACCTTCAGCTGGATAATGCTGGCCACGAAAATAATGATGAACAGGATATAGGCCATGGCAGAAGCATAGCCCTGCTTAAAGTACTGGAAGGCGTTCATGTACACCAGGTAGCTCACCACCTGCGTGGCTGTGCCCGGGCCGCCCTTGGTCATGATGTAGATTTGGTCGAACGCCTGGAAGGAGTTGATCATGCTGATAATCATAACAAACATGACGGTGGGCTTGAGCATGGGCAGGGTGATGCGGAAGAACTTCTGCACCACGTTGGCCCCATCAATATCCGCCGCCTCATAGATCGCCGGGGAAACGCCCTGGACGCCCGCCAGCAGGATCACCGAGTTAAAGCCCAGGCTTTTCCAGATGCTCATAATGATGACCGAAGGCATGGCCCAGGCGCTGCTGGTCAGCCAGGGGACACTGGGAAGGCCAATGGAGTTCAAACCGGAGTTGATCAAGCCGAAATCGTCGTTATACAGCCACTGCCACACCATGGCAATGGAGGTGTAGGAGACAATAACCGGAATGAAAAAAGCGGTCTTGTACAAATTCAGTCCCCGGATTTTCTGGTTTAGAAGCACAGCCACCAGAATGGCCAGAATGGTCCCCAGGGGCACTGTGCCGATGGTAAAGTAAACTGTGTGCCACAGGGCCTCGCCAAAGTCCCCGTTGGTGAACAGGTCGATGTAGTTCTGTATCCCAATAAATTTGGGAGGCGTCACCCCGTCGTAGTCCGTCAGGCTGTAATAAAAGGACATGACAACAGGGAAGATTGTAAACACGATAAAGCCAAGAATTACCGGCAGAAGAAATATATAACCCCAAAAGGTCTCGTTGGCCCCAATGGGCTTCCTCTTTTTTGCGGAGGTCTGCGCCGCCATTTTCCAAATCACCTCAATCCCAAATAGTCCAAGCCTTGCCTGGTTTCCTTCTTAAAAAGAAGGGGGAACTTCTACACAAGTGAAAAGTTCCCCACGCTCTCTCATCCTACAGGATATCTGGCAGCATCATCCGGCCAGAATGGCGTTGATCTCTTTGATGAGCGCCTGCTGGGTCTCTTCCGGGGTGCTCTCACCGATCAGCATTTTGTCCACCAGCTCCTGCAGCTTGGTGTTGACCTCTGTGCGGTAAATGGACAGCTGGTCGGTCATATCCACATCGGGCACAGAGTCCACAAAGGCTTTAACATTTTCAGGGAAATGAGTATCTAGAACAATTTGGTTTGCATCCTCATCCGTACTGGCAGGAAGAGCCATGTTGCTCTCGGCCACAATACGCATCCCCTCGGGACCAGCCAGGAATTTCAGCAAATCCCAAACGGCGTCGGGGTTCTTCGTATCGGCGGAGATACCCCAGTTCAGGATACCAGCTTTCACTTTACGAGTTTCACCCTGAGGCATGCGCACGACATCCCATTCAAAGGACAAGGGATCTGCCTTATAGGTGGGGAGGGTCCAAAGCCCAGAAGCTTCCATGGCTACTGACTGGTTGCGGAACATGGCGTCTGCACTCTTGCCCATAGCCGTCAAAGCCGCAGGGTTAGGGGAGAGCTTATCCACCACTACCAGGTTGTACAGAAACTCTAGAGCACTCAGTGCCTCAGGGGTATCCAAACCCTTTACTTCTGTACCACTGGTATCGAACTCAACGCCAGAAAGGCTAAACCAATTCAAAATCTGGTCAGCCCATGCGCCGGGATGACGATAACCATAGACATTTTCATCAGGGTTAGTTAAAGCTTTGGCAGCAGCGTAAAAATCATCCATCGTCCAATCGTCAGTGGGCAAGTCCAAGCCAGCGGCCTCAAACATGTCCTTATTATAGTACATGACATAAGGGGAAACTTCCTGAGGCAGGGCGTACAGCTGGTCCTCATAGCGCAGGGGCACCAGCAGGGATTCGGGGTAGTAGGACAGGTCAAAGTCCTCATCCGCCTCGATGAAAGAATCCAAAGCCATCAGCACGTCCCGGTAGGCCAACGAATAGCACCACTCGTTGATATAGATGATATCCGGGGCTGTGCCGGAGCCGATCAGGGTCATCAGCTTCTGGAAACGCTCGGTGCCAATGTCCACCGGCTCGATGGTCACGTTGGGATGCTCTTCCGTGTACAGGTCGAACTTCTGCTGGTGGATGTCCAACTCCTGGGCACTTCCGCTGACAGCAACTTGAATGGTAACGGGCTCCCCGTTACCACTGGAGGAGGCCTCCTCCGCGCTCGTCCCGGACGCTTCACCCGACTCGGTGTTTCCTCCCGCACTACTGCTCTGAGAGCTCCCGCTGGAGCACCCGAAAAGCAGGGTGGAAAGAAGGGCAACTGCTAAAAACATTGCCAAAAATCTTTTCATTTCATTACCTCCTAAATTGACGAAGTGTATTCTTTGCGGAACACAAGAACTCCAGTGTGTCCCAGTCGATCATGGCGTCGGTCACCCCCCACTTTGTGGTGGAGAAACCCGCTGCCACCGTAGCGCGATGGATCGCCTCCCGCATATCCAGCCCCTTGGTCAGGCAGACAACCAACGCGGCCGCAAATGCATCTGCCGCACCCGTGGTATCCACCGTTTCAAAATCCGCCGCGGGAAACCTTTGGGAATTCTTTCCATCGGTCCAATAGCAGCCCTCATGGCCCAGCGTGACAATGACATGCTTTGCGCCTCTTTTCAAGAAGGCTTCCGCCTGCTGCTCCACCTGGGACTCCCCTGGGCAAAGGCGGGCGCTCTCTTTGGAATTTGGCAGGAAGATAAAGGTTCTCTCCAGCAGTTCGTCACTGATCCGGTCCAGAGCGGCCGGCTTGATTACAATTTTCACCTCTCTTTCCCAAGCCAGCTGGGCCGCTGTTTCTATCGCTTCGTTATCTAACTCCGTTGAAAGCAAACAATATTCCGCACGATCGAAGGCATCTTTGCTCTCGATCAGCTCCTCTGAGGTCAGCATGGCATTGGCGCCTTTATAGACCATGATCCCGCTTTCGCCGTCCTGCTGCACACAGATGTAGGCATTCCCTGTGGAATCCCGGGAGGTTCTGCGCACATACTCCACACTCACCCGGTTTTGCTGCAGGTGATCCCACACCTTGCTTCCCTCATAATCCTTTCCCACCTTGCCTATCAAGACGGCGGTTCCCTCCAGCTTGGCCACTGCAACCGCCTGGTTCAGCCCTTTCCCTCCGGGGGAGATCACCCGGGAGTTGGAAATGGAGGTCTGCCCCACCCGGGGAAAATCAGACAGGGCAATGGTGGTATCCATGTTGATAGACCCAACCACTACAACCTTTTGCCCCTGTTCACTGAGGGGCAGCCCCAAGCTTTCCCCCTCTTGAAGGGAAAATTCCACAGGGGACCAGTCCACCGCCGGCGCGGAGGGGGTTTCAATTTTCCGCACCACTTCTTGGCAGGCCTTTTCCGCCATGGTTTCAAAAGGCAGCCTCACCGTGGCCAGCTTGGGGAGAAAGCCTTGGGCCATTCCCCACTCCAGGCTCAGCACGGACAAGTATTTGGGAATCCGCCGGTTTTTCCGAAGCGCTTCCTCATACACTTTCTCTGCCAGGTCGGTATCGTAGCAAAGCGCCGCTGTGTTTTCCAACAGCAGGTTTGTGGGAAGTCCCATCTTCTCATACCGGCAGACAAAGGGAAGGGGTAAGGAAGGCCTGCTTTGGGAAAGGTATTTCTGCACGCCCTCCACAAAGGTCTTTTCCTCCTGAGAATCCCCGTGCACCACACAGAAAAAGTTCCTGTGCTTCCGCTCTGCCAGCGCCTGAGCGGCTTTCCAGCCGGTCTGCTCCAAATCAATCCCCGGGTAGGGGGAGGTTTTTCCCCGCGTCAACTGGAGGACGCAGGTGGGAACCCCCAGCGATTCTAAATCCGGCTCCTCTTCAAATTCCATCCCGCGGCAGAGCACCAGCCCATCCAAAGGGTAGCCCCGCAGGACCTCCAACGCCTCTTTTTCCTCTTCGGGGGACTGGGCAAAGCGGGCCAGAACAGAGTACCCCTGCTGGGCGGCCGCTTCCATCAGTGTCTCTAAGAAGCGCTCGATTCCCGGGCGCTTGCAGAGCACAGCCCCAATCAGGAAGGAATGCGAGCTCCCATAGAAGCGGGAAACAACGTAGGGCTGGTAGTGGTTTTCCTTCATCACAGCCAAAACCTTGCGCCGGGTTTCCTCACTGATGGCCTGGTCCTTCCGGTTCAGCACCTTGGAAACCGTGGAGATAGAAACGCCTGCCAGCTGGGCGATTTCCCGGATGTTCACATTTCCTCCCCCCTTTTGAGAAACAAATTTACTAAATTTGTTTCTTTGCGGCCATTATAGCCTTCGCCCCACAAAATGTCAAGCTTTTTTTGATTTTTTGTAAATTTTTTGTTATTTTCCCCGCCTCAGCGTGTTCTCACCCTCTTGCTTTCCCAGGGCACGCATTCCGGGCCGCCCTTTCAGCCCATAAAAACAGGGCCTGCCATTCTGCACCCGCAAAACAGCAAACCCTTTCACTTCTCACCGTGGGGACTCTCTTCCGCCCTGCCCCGCCGCTTTACTCTTCCGGCTTTTCCAGGCTGTTCCGGTACTGCTCCGGCGTGACGCCATAGACCTTGCGGAAAGACTGGATGTAGTGCGATACGTCGTTGTAGCCCACATGGGCGGCAATATCGCTGACCTTGAGGATGGTCTTCTCCAACAGCTCCCGAGATTTCTCCAAGCGATATTCTATCAGGTATTTGGAAAACGTCTTACCGCACTTGGCCTTGAACAGGCGGCTCAGGTACGAGGCGTTCATAAAGTACTTTTTCTCCGCCAGCTCCTGTAGCGTAATGTCATACTGATAACTGCGGTCTATGTAGTCGATGATGCTGCGGATAATGTCATCCCCATCGCTCTCCCGCTTGGCCTGGCAGCAAATTCCCTGAACAATGCTCAACAGGTAGGCCTCCAGCTCATCCATGTGCTTGAAGTTGTACAGGTCATACCGCTGGGAAAACAGCAGCCGGACGCTGTCATCACCGCCTTGATCCGACGAAAGGCGGTCATAGTAGCGCATGAACACCCCCAGGATGTGGACAACCTGCTCGTACAAATCGTAGCTGTTCCCCTGTTCCCGCAGGCGGGGGTCGTTGAGGATGTTCTTGATCACCTTGCGGGAGTCCTCGAAGTCCATGCGCTTCAGGGCATCTTCCAGCGCGGACTCCTCATTGGGAAAGGAAACTGAGGAGCGGTTCTTTTCCGTCTCATACACGAAGGCCCTTCCCCACCCCTTCAACAGCCGCTGGTTGATGGCGTACACCGCCTCTTTGTACGCGCTGTACAGCTCCCCCACTCCCCGGTGAGAGCGCCCAATGGCAGCGCTTCCCTGCAGTCCGCCCAGCTCTGGGAGCTTACGCAGGATGCGCTTGGCACAATCCTTCAAGCTGTAAAGGCTGGTCTCGGGGTTCTGGAAAAAGGCCAGCAGCACATACTCCTGGGCATTTTGGAAGAAAAACACCTGGCACTCCCGGGTGCCGGCTTCCAGCTGCAGCCAGGAGCGGATGCACTCCCGCTGCTCGGGGGAAGCCTCCGGGTCGGTTTGCAGCAAAAGGATCCGGTACTCCCGGGTCCCCATATATTGCAGGGAACGCTTCATAAACGTCCGCTGCAAATCTGGATTTTGGGCCAGCTCTTTGACAGAGAGCTGCTCCATGGTAAACTCCAGGTCGGTCTCGCGCCCATAGGCCTGGTGGGCGGTCTCCTTCCGCAGCTGGGCCAGAGAGACGTTATCCAATGCCTTTTTGATGGTCTCTCGGCGAATGGGCTTGGTGATGTAATCTTTGACGCCATAGCGCAACGCCTGCTGGGCGTAATTGAAATCCGCATAGCCTGTCACAATCAGCACCGCTACCTCAGGATGAACGCGGCTGACATATTCGGCCACCTGCAGGCCATTGACCTCTGGCATGCGGATGTCTGTGATCACCGCGTCAATTTGAGGGTCCCGCTCCAGATAGTCGATGACCTCCTGGCCGGTCTCCATGTCGGCGGCCACCTCCACGTCCAGTTCCGCCAAAATTTTCAAGATCGCTTTGCGGGCATAATATTCGTCGTCTGCAACCAGTACACGCATACCTTTCTCCTTTTGATCAGTATTTATAGAAGCCCCTTGGGTTCTTCCCGGCCCAAGAGGTCCTGCCCTGTCTCCAGGGCCCGAAGGTGCAGCGTCACCCGGGTGAACTCTCCGGGGCTGCTCTCCAGCCGGACACCGTAAGCCCCTCCGTAGAAGGAGCGGATGCGGGCATTCACGTTGACCAGGCCAATGCTGTCATTGGCCTGCGTGCGGTCTTCCCCCTCCTGCAGGCGCCGGTTCCATTCCGCGCACTCCCCGGGCCGCATGCCCACGCCGTTGTCATAAACGGAGAGAAACAGCTCCTCCCCTTCCCGCCGGCCCGTAATGCACACCTGGGCGCCGGTGCGCTTATCGCACAGGCCGTGGGAAAAGCAGTTTTCCACCACCGGCTGCAGCAGGAACTTGAGCATGTAGCAACCCTCCACCTCGGGGGGAATCCGGATCTCCGTTTGAAACCGCCCGGGGAACCGGACGTTTTGGATCTGCAGGTAATTGCGGGCAAAGTGGATCTCATCCGCCACTGGGACCACGCTGTTCTCCATCACGTTGTAGCGCAGCAGCTGGGAGAGGTTGTCCGTGATCTCCATGATCTGGGGCACGTTCTCAATCTCGGCCAAGGCGCTGATGGTGTTCAGGGTGTTGTATAGGAAATGGGGATTGATCTGGTACTGGAGCATTTTCAGCTCCATCCGCTTGTTGTTCAGCTCGTAAAGCAGGGTGGTGTCTATCCCCTGGTTGATGCGGCGGACCATGGTGTTGTAATACTCCATCAGGGCGCCGATCTCCGTCTTGCGCATGTGCTTTGGGATACTCATGGGGTCCAAGTGCCCCTCCCCTGTCAGGCGCATACCGGCAATCATCCGCTGCAGCGGCTTGATGATCTGCCGGGACATGAAGATGCTGAACAGCACCGCCAGCACCAGCACCACCGCGAAGACCACAATCAGGTTCTGAATTCCCTGGAAAACCACCTGGTTCAGCGTGTCCAGGGGGGCATACTGCACCAGCACCCAGCCTGTTTTCCCGTTGCGCACAGCCGTAAGGAGGTAGCGGCTTCCCTCAATGGAGATCTCCCGGGAGCCGGCGCCCGAAAGCAGCTCTCCCGATTTCTCCCGCAGGCAGGCCAGGTTCCTCTCTTCCCCCAGCACGCTGGTGCTCAAGCCACTGTAGGAGGAATTGTACAGAAGGCTCCCATCCTCCCCCAGCACACAGAGGAAGCTGATGGAGTCCTCTGTGTAGGTGCTGTCAAACTGGGATGCGATGCGCGTGTAGCTCACATCCACACAGAGGGTGCCCACATAGGTGCCGAAATAGTACAGGCGCTGCACCATGGTAACCACTTGCTTGGAAGACTGCTGGATCACTTCCTCATGGACGCCGGTGAAATAGGCTTCATAGGGGTCCTCTTCCCAGGAGATCTCCTCCAGGATACCCTCCACATACTCGCCATACTCCTCCGTATCCGCCACAACGCTGCAATAGGCGTCGCCATACTGGTTGACAATGCCGCCCCGGACTACAAAGCTGTCGTTGCGGAAGGCATGGTTCAGCGCGTTGCGCAGGTAGGTGTCATCCTCAAAGCGCTCGATGGAGCTCTTCTCCGAGGCGTCCGCCAGCAAAATGCGGCGCAGTTCCCCATCGGAATAATGAATGAAATTGATGCGGTCCAGTGGGGAAAACAACAGGTTCACGTTCAAGTTGACCTGGTTGTTGAGCTGCTCTATATACTGGATGTTGGAATCCATCGCCTTGCCCACCGCGTCGCCGTAAACGAACAGGCTGGGGAACAGCAGCAGGATCAGCAGCATCAGGTTTCCCAACAAAATTTTACTCCGAAGTGATATGCTCTGAAAAAAACGCCTCATCCATTCAGTCTCCCTAATCTGTGGTTTTGCCTGAATTCCGGGCCTTCTCAAAAAAGCCCGGCAAAAAAGAAAATAACAACAAAGGGGAACTCCCTTCATTTGCATGAAGGAAGCCCCTCAATGTTGTGTTATGGCATATAATTGAAAAGCGGCATGAAAACAATGGAACTCAGCTCTTGACCGCGCCCTGGGTCAAACCGGCAACGATGTATTTCTGAGCGCAGATATAGGCGATCATCACCGGCACCATGGCGATTAGGTAGGAGGCAAACGCCATGTTGTAATCGTACGTATACTGAGACTTGAAGTTGTACTGGAACAGGGGGAGCGTCCAGGTGCTGGAATCCTGGTTGAGGATAATCAAGGGCATCTGGAAGTCGTTCCAAACCCACAGGACATTCAGCACCAGGATGGTCATGGTCATGGGCTTGATCAGCGGGACCACCACGCGCCAGTACGCCCCAAAGGTGGTGCAGCCGTCGATGGAGGCGGCCTCTTCCAAGTCCGCGGGCACGGAGCGGATGTAGTTCGTCAGCAAAAAGATGGACTGGGAACAGGACATGGTGACGCACATGACAATGAGCCCCAGCTGGTTGTTCAGGTGCAGGTCGCCCAGGTACTTCACCAGGGGGATCATAACCACCTGGAAGGGGACGAAAATGCCGCACAGCGTCACATAATACACCAGCTTGAAATACTTCTTGTAGAAGTTGCGGGAGATGGCGTAAGCGGCCATGGGGTGCAGCAGGAAAATGAACAGCACAGAGACCACCGTAATCAAGGCAGAGTTCTTAAAGTAATTGAAGTAACCCGCCTTTTGGAACACAGACTTGAAGTTCTCCAGGTAGAAGCTGGTGGGGAAGGAGAAAAAGCTCTCCGCCGACTGCTGCTGCGTCTTCATCGCCGTGATGATGGTGACGTAGAAGGGGAACAGGATAATGACCGCGCCGATGATAAGGAACGCATAGGAAATAATTTTTAGGGCCTTACCGCCTGCTGATAGCCTCATGTGTCATCACCTACCTCTTTTTTACTGGAGATCTTGATCGTCAGGAAGGAGACGATGGCAACGATCACGAACAAGCACATGGACTCTGCCACGGACTGCGCGAACTTGCCTTCGCTCATGGCGTGACGGTAGATCAAAATGCCAATGGCCTCGGTAGACTGGGCGGGGCCGCCGGCAGTCATGGCCTGGATGTAATCGAAGATGGTCAGGCCGCCCTTGGTGGTGGTGATCACCAACATGGTGATGATGGGGATCAGGAAGGGGACCGTGATGTTCTTGAACTTCTGCCAGGCGTTGGCGCCGTCGATGGTGGCAGCCTCGTACAGGTCAGAGGGAACGCTCTGCAGGCCCGCCAGCAGCAGCACGGTGGGCGTTGCGCAGCCCTGCCACAGGTTCACGATCAGGATGCCGAAAATGGCGGTGGCGGGGCTTCCCAAAATGCTTTTAGAAAGCCACTCGATGCCCAAAGCCTCCCCAATGGGGGGGAACGCACGCAGGAACAGCTCGTTCCAAATCAGGCCCACTGTGACCAAGCTGAGCACGGCGGGGATGAAAAAGATGGAGCGGAACAAGGTGCTGGTCTTCCCCTTCAAATTGTTCAGCGCCAGGGCGATGAGCAGGGAAATCAAGATCACGCCGATATCCAGCATGATGGCGTAGCGGATGTTGAACCAGATGGCCTGCCAGAAACGCTCGTCCGACAGCACGGTGGCGTAGTTCTTCAGGCCGATAAAGTCGAAGGTCTGGGAAATGCCGGTCCAGTTGGTCATGCTGTAATACACGCCCAGGAACATGACCACAATGAAGAAAAAGATATACAGCAAAAACACGGGCAAAGTAAACGCCACCATTACAGCGTTGCGGGTCCTCATGCCGTTTTTGCCAGAGGCGCCGCCCGGTGAGGGAAGCTTTGACATGTTCTCGCACCTCCTTATGGATTGGGGGTTTTTCCAAATTTCCCCCTATGGGGCCGATAAGACCCGGAGGTCTTCCGAGTCTTACCGGCAGAAACAGGGTTACTCACTTAGAAAGTCCATTGTTTTTGAAAGGGGGATTCCTTACTCGGCGGTCTGGGCAGCCTGAGACTCCAGGGCGGCCATGTAGTCCTCGGTAAGGGTGGTCAGCAGGCCCTCGATGTCGCCGTCGATGAGCACCTGCTGGATCTTGGAGCGCTTGGTCTCCTCAAAGCCGGCGGGCAGCACTTCCATGCTCAACACGCCCTTCTCGTCCAGGATCTCCACAACGCCAGTGCCCTGGGGGATGTTGGCCTCAACGCCCTGGATGCAGGAGGGGGAGTGGTCCAGATCGGCATAGATCTGAGCGCCTTCGGTGCTGGCAATGTAGTTCAGGAACATCTCGGCGGCAATGGCAGCGTCGCCCTCAACGCCGGCACCCAGGCACAGGCCGGTATCCAGGCCCAGAGGCTGCTGGATGTCGCCGCTGTCGTTGGGCATGGGGAACATGTCAAAGTTCTTGTCGGGGTTGGCAGCCTCGATGGAGGGGGCGGCCCAAGAGCCCTGGATGAACATGTAACCGGTGCCGGTGGCGAAATCGCTGATGCACTGGTCATAGCCCAGGGAAAGGGTGTCGCCCTGAGAGTACTCGTGGAGCTGGAGGACCTTCTCCCAAGACTGGACGGTCAGTTCGTCGTCCTGGAAGGTGGTCTCGCCGGCATCCATCTGATCGTAGAACTCAGAGCTGTCGGCGCGGTCCTTGCCCAGGATGTTGCTCTGCAGCTGGGACAGGGTCCAGGCGTCCTTGTCGGGGAACATGAAGGCGACCTCGCCCTTGCCCTTGATGTCCTCAGCCAGAGCGATCAGCTCATCCCAAGTGGTGGGGATCTCATAGCCAGCCTCTTCAAACTTGTCCACATCGTAGAAGATGCCCATGAAGTTGCCGGAGAAGGGGATGCAGTAGGTGTGGCCGTCCTCAAACTTCACGGCGTCCTGATAGTTCTCCATCACGTTGGCCAGGGCCTCGGTGTCGTCCAGGACCTTCAGGCGGCCCTGCTGGGCAAGCTGCACGAACTGGGAGTCGGTGGGCCAGTGCATCAGCACCTCGGGGATATCGTTGGTGGCGGCACGGGTCATCAGCACGGTGGCGGCATCGGGCACCACGTTCTGGGTGACGGTGATGTTGGGGTTCTGCTCCATAAAAGCGTCGATCACAGCCTGGAAGGAATCCACGGCCTCGCGCTTCTGCTGGAAGAACTCGATCTCCACATCGCCGGAAACGGACAGCTCACCGCCGGCAGCTTCACTGCTCTCTTCCGCGGTGCTGCTCTCTCCCGCGGCGCTGCTCTCATCCGCAGCGGAGGAGGTGGCGCCGCTGCTCTCCTGGGCAGCGCTGCTGGTGGAGGACTCTCCGCCTCCATTACAGCCGGCGAACATTGTCACTACCATTGCGGCAGCACAGGCGATCGCTAAAAGCCTTTTCTTCATGGTCTTACATCCTTTCGTTTTAGAGTTGGCCGGGCGGCTACAGCTATTTGCACAAAAGCGGTCCGACCTCTTTGATATGATTATAGCCAGAACCGAAAAATGTCTCTATAAGATTTATTACTTTCCCCATATTGCGGAATTTACCTTCTGCTCATAATATTCATAAAACATCCACAGATGGTTTCGGGTTTGTGATTTTTATTACATTCTGAGACACATCAGCCCTTTTCCGCGCACGCCACGGTGATGGCCGGCGAAACCTTCTGTACGGAAAGGGCCTTCCCGTTGAGGACAGCGCCGGTAATGGGGGACTGCGCATAGATCTTCAGGGCCTTCACCGGCAGATTGGTCTCCACCAAGGCCCGCTCTCCCTGCAGCACGGCACGGAAGCGGTACTCCACCCCATCATCATAGAAGGTCTGGTCCACACAGCCGGAGATGTTCAGCAGGACGGTAAGGTCCTCATAGTTTTTCTCCTCGCTCCAGAGGACGTCCTCGCTGCGCATGGGGACGGCCGTGTTCTCCCGCAGGTAAACGGGGATATTCTCCAGGGTGTTCTCCGGCCGCACCCAACGCCCGCCGGAGGTGAACTCCCCTGTGCGCAGGCAGGCCCACTGTCCCTGGGGAAGGTAGACCCGCAGGTCGTCCTGGTCGAAGATGGGGGCCACCAGCAGGCTTTCGCCCAACATGTATTCCATCCCCACGTTCTGCACCGTGAAGTCGTCGGGGAACTCCAGCAGCAGAGCCCGCAGCATGGGCAGGCCGGTGTTGTGGGCCTGAATGGCCGTGGAATAGAGGTAGGGAGCCAGGCGGTAACGGAGCCGGTCGTAGGCGCCGAAGATCTCCTGGGCCCTTTCGCTGAAGTTCCAGGGCTCCCGGGGGGTCTTGCCGTGGCAGCGGCTCAAGGGGCTGAGCAGGCCGAACTGGGCGCTGCGGACATACTGCTGCTCGGTGGGCGGGCACTCGTATCCATCGCTGTCCGTGTTGTAGAAGCCGCCGATATCGTGGCCCCAGAAGGGCACGCCGGAAAGGCCGATGGACAGGCCGCTGCGCAGCACGCAGGCCAAGTTGTTCTCATGGGTGGAGGAATCTCCCGCCCAGTTGCCCGGGTAATTCTGGCTGCCTGCGTAGCCGCTGCGGCCCCACAGCATGGGCCGCTCCCCGGCGGGCAGCTTCACCTCGGCGCAGGCCTCGTAGATGGTCTTGGCGTAGAGCAGGGGCAACTTGTTGTGGCCCTGCAGGCCGTTGGAGCCGTCGTGATAGACGGCATCCAGGGGCAGTGCCTCAGAGAAGTCCGTCTTGATGACGCCCACGCCATCCTTGACCACGTTCTTTACCAGGCCCTTGTACCACTCCACCATTTCAGGGTTGGTGAAGTCGAAGGCGGCGAAGTAGAAATCGTTGGTGGCGGCAGAGTGGAAGGTGGCCACTTCCCCTTTCTCGTTCATCACCAGATAGCCCTTTTCCTTGGCGAACTCATAGCTGTCTGCGCCCACCCGGATGTAGGGCCACATCCACAAGCTGAGGTGGAAGTGCAGGTCCTTCAGGGTTTGGATCATGCCCTGGGGATTGGGGAAGCGCTCCAAGTCCCACTCCCACACGCCGGAATTGCTCATCTTCTGCCAGCCGTCGATATGGATGACGTCCGCGGGGATCTTCTTCTCCCGCAGGGTGCGGGCCACGGTCTCCACCTCTTCCTGGGTGCGGTAGCTGCACTTGGACATCCACAGGCCAAAGGCCCACTTGGGGATCATGGGGGAACGGCCGGTGAGGGCGGTGTAGCCCTCCAGCAGGCCCTTGTAATCCCGGTCGCAGAACATCACATAGTCCAGCATCTTGTCCGCCACCTCCATGCCGTAGGAGACGCCGGAGCCCACGCCCATGTCGCAGACGTTGTCCGTGTAGGTGTTCAGCAGGATGGAGTACCCCCGGCTGCTCATAAAGTAGGGGATGTTCTGGTAAGAGCGCTCCGTGTTGGTGGAAAGGGCGTCGCTCTGGCGGCAGTGGATGACCTGCCCCCGCTTATTAAAGCCGGTGAACTTCTCTCCGAAGCCGTAGAAGTTTTCGTCCGAGTACATGTACATGGTCTCCCGCACCTTCACCACGTTGCCCTGCCCGTCGCAGTCGAAACCAATGGGAAGGTACTTGCACATGTTGTCCACGTTGGAGTCGCACACGTTCTCGTGGGTGAGGGGCTTGCCGTCCAGCAGCACGGAGAGCTGCCAGGGCCGCTTTTGCAGCCGCAGCTCCATGCGGCCGGTAGAGAGGGACAGGCACTCCCCCTTGTCCTCCAGGGAATAGGCCTGGCGGCCCTCCAGGGGGAACACGGCGTTTTCAAACACCTTCTCCTCATACGGGTACATGCGGAACCGGAACGCCGTCTCGGTGAGCAAGTCAACGCGCACCCGTGCGGTCTTTTTCTGATAGGTGCCCGCCACCAGCTCCAGGGCGTTCTGTTCCTGGGAGTAGCTCTGGATCTCCGTCAGGAAGTCGAAGGGGTGGGTGAACACCGTCTTCAAATAGCCCAGCTGGGGGTTATAGGTCACTTCTACTTTGTTTGCCATGCAAATTGCTCCTTTCCGATTGTCTTATTACAGAAAGGGCCGCCGGCAGCGCCTTTTCAGGCTCCGGCAGCCCTTAGCTCCCATGCAAGGGAACGCCGTGCCTTAAGGCGCCAGCCAGGTCCCCTCTTCTGCGGATTTTATGATGGCGTCCACCACATGCTGGTTCGCCTGGCCATCCTGAATGGTGGCGGCCAAA
>OIYW01000209.1_pt1 | contig 59050 bp, 49 predicted proteins | sample 1588351 | NCBI WGS metagenome assembly OIYW01 (sample SAMN03283268) | human gut metagenome | biome: human-associated habitat; material: feces | host: Homo sapiens | place: USA | collected 2013 | reverse complement strand
ATCTTTTCTGGCTGCTGTGCAAATTCGTTGCATTGCTATTTGGTGTACTGTTTTGACCTGATCTTGTGTAGACACTATTTAGGGCCCGAAACCAGCGCCATATCCAATACAGGCGCGGAATTATCGCTTACTGCTTGCGATACCGTTTGCTCAAGTACGATTTTCCCTTCTGCGTCTGTTAAATAGATTTGCGTGGTAGAGGAAGCATAGCTGCTCAAGTTGTCGGATACGCTCCGTTTGAGGATGCTGACGACGGCTACCCCAATTGGTTGATTCGCATTGGCATTTTTGATGAGGCGCATCGCAAACAATAAATGAGAAGCTTTTGGCGAAACTTCTCTTCCATCTATCCATACAATCCGTCCCCCGGCATTTTTTATCGATGTTAACCATTTCTCTTGAAGGGTTTGAGCATCTGAAAGGAAACTATGCGTCAACGCAGCAGAATTATAATACACATAACGATTTCCCCAAAAATCGAATAGTTCTATTTGACAAATGAAATAGGGATTGGAAAATTTATGCCGAGAATAATATTTTTGAAATAAAGCCTGATTTCCTTGGTCAGGATGTGTTAAAAGCTGATGAATCTGGCTATCAATGTACATATCGTCAGTGGTAAGTGTGACATCTTGAAGGTAATTATCCAAATTGCTGCAGACATATGCCGAATTTTGCAGCGAAGAGTCTGCCAACGCATTCATATAGTACCGAAAATAGATATAAAAAGTCCCAAATGACACTAACAGCATTAATGATAAGATGCCAAAAAACAGTAAGAAAAGGACTTTTTTATAAAAATAGTTTTTGTATATTGTTTCGTCAACCTTCAAATCACTCTCTCCCTCATATGCAATTTTTCATTACTCTATGTGCACAGCAAAGATGATTGTATGGTTTTATTACATTCGATCAACATTTAATTATACAAAATAATTGTACTATATATGTATTATATCATTAGATTACAATAATAAGAAATATATATCAACAGTACAATATTGCCAAAAAATTTTATCAAAATTTAGAATTGTCCCGCAGTGTCTTCAAGTTTGGATATCTCCTTTTACCATCCAGTATGAGTTCAAATAAGCCAACATTTTGAATATTCAGCAATCTATCGAAAAAACTGCTGAGTCTGCCGCATCGGACGAAAATTGACAGATGACGCTCCGCAGCGTTTGCTGAAAAAGCAACAGCATTTGTAATAGTATTCAATCCATTTTCAAAATAGCGATTCCTACTATTTCCCGATTTCAGCCTTCGCAATGCAAGAATCAGCTTCCAGCAGTTTGAACAGATCCATGCAATGGAAAATATAATTTACAATGAGCTTCGTATGCGTGGTTACAGTGGGGTGGGCTTTTTTGTAAAGAACTGCAATTTTTTCGGCCCCAGCTCGGATGTGCCGTCCTCAGTTTATTGAATTGTATTACGGTAGCCTCATCCAACTTTGACGGGCTGTTTTCCGGTGCTCTGCTCCGGTCTCCAAGTCCGTATAACCGTATTCAAAAAAACGGTTTTTGCACTTATGACCCGTTTTCTCTGATATCCCATATTTCTGACAGAGTTCTTTAAAATCACTTTTCCCTCTCGTCAGATATTCCTGTATGAATTCTTTTCGTTGCTCCATCACCGTGACCTGTCCCCCTTCCAACCCAAACAGAAGCGCTCTTTTTCTTTTGTTCTTCTGTTCATTTTATCTTTTTTACTTATCCTTCTCATGATACTGTACACATCTCGATTTTTAGGGTCTCTGTTTCAAATTTCCTCCTGCAAAAGGGGACACTTTTCCCCTGAGCTTGTAGCCTGTGAAAAAATAGCCCCAGCTGCGGTAGCTGGGGCCTGTTTTCTATGTAATTTTCACCCTATACTCAACGTCAATGTGATAATGTTAATTGAACAAAGCGTTCTGCTTTAAAACACATTGAATCCATCATGCCCCTCTAAGAACGGGGCGAAAAAAATTAGCGTTCCAATATTTTCATAAATTCAGAAAAATCACGCATGGTTAGCCCAGTATGCCAGGAAGAATCCTCTTGCTTTTTTGCTCCGTACCACACTTTCAACATTCCGTCGTCAATCAGCATAGAGGACCGGTAAATGCAGAAATCATCCCAGCCGCCTTCCGTTGACGGCTTCAAAATTGGCCGGCTAAAAGTTTCCCACTGTTTTCCTGTCCGATTCACTGCGAAAAACAAATTGCAGTGGTCGCAATCGGTGCCATTCGGATAAGCCGGATAAACTGCATAGTAAGCTCCGCTTGATGTGTCATAATGTACATCGATGTGCCATATTTGATATCCAGGTTGTACAAAATCCGTACAGGTGACTGCGCCCGACCATTTGATTCCATCCGCAGATGTACGATATTTTACCTGGTTATTCTGGCTATTCCATCCTGCATTCCCCGTATCCACATACCACATCATATAGGTGCCATCTGGCAGAATCTCAATAGACGGCGATAGAATGCTGTATTTCCTTACCAGATCCTGCATTACGACCTGCGGCTCGCTCCAGTGTACACCGTCACGGGAACTCATCATTTTTACCCTTGAGCTGATGATATCATCCGCCTCTACGTAGTACATCCGCAATTCATCCGAGGCTGGAACATATACAAGATCCACGTCACAATTGTGGCCCGGACTTGGCGTGCCGGCCAAAGGATTCGAAACCCCTTCTGGCACAATCCAACTTTCTCCATCGTTTGACGCAACAATCGATGGGTTCTCGTAGCTCCCATCATTGAAGGGATAAGGTGTCATTGCCATCCAATACAGATAACCATTCCAAGGCTGTTCAAATTTCACCACCGAGGGATGTGTAGGCTGGTTGGTGCCGTCATAGGTAGGAATTGCTTGAGGCGCTATGGCATTTGCCAACGGCTGATATGGAGTAAAATCTTGCACCGCTGTAAGTTCTACATCGTCGAAATAGCCTGCACCGGAACCACTATTCTGTCGATATCCATATATAGTCGCTGTTTGCGCATTGGGCCCGGTTGTGAAAGTAACCGCCAGCTGCTGATAGTCGGCTGAAAGCGTAGCCGAAAAAGTTTCCTGCCCACCGTAATTTTTTACGCCCAGCGTCATAACGGAACTGCCCTCAGATTTTGCCCACCCTGTTAAAACATATTTCGTATCCGGAGATACCGTAACAACTTGCTCATAACTGCTGTTTTTGGCTACTTTAGCACAATAGTTTCCGCTATGCGGAGCAGCGCTGTCAACAACGGCGTTATTGAACCAATTCCATCCGGTGCTGTCGCCGGTCTCAAAACCTCCGTTTACAAGCAAATCGGTTTCTTCGGCAGCAGCGGCCGGCAGCAAACTGCTGCACAGCAGTGCAAATATAACCAGGCAAGCGACCAATCTTTTTTTCATATTCATCCACTTTCCTTTTCAAAAATTCCAATTCGGTCTCCCACTTCAATTTCATAAACTTCTCCCGTGCTGTCGTATCTTTCCCCGCACTCAGAGCACCAGGAACCCTTTGGGAAGTAAACGGTACGCCGCGTTGCCCCTTTTTCCAGGATTGGCGCAACCAACAGCTTGTCGCCAACCATGAACTGATCTGTCACTCTCGCACAGGCTGACTCCGTGAAATTATACGCCATTGGGCGTAAAACCGGTTCGCCTGTGTTTCTGCATAGTGCCAAAGCTTGGCGGAGCAACGGCATACAGCGGCTGCGCAGCGCCACGGCCTGTTTGACCTTTGCGTAATCTTGGGCTGATAGAATGCGCCAGGGCGCAACCGAAAACTGCATCACTGGCATCAGACAGGCAATTTGCGCCCAACGCACCATCAACTCATGATCCAGCACTTTCTGACCATAAAAATTGTGGTACTCTCCACCGCCGATCATGTCCGGGCATAAAAATGGGTGTCCTGTTAGACTTTGTATAATGGCATTCGGAATCAACGCCGCAAGCCCGGTGTTTCCCCAGCTATGCTCCTTGTCACTGAGTCTCTGCATCAGCGACCAACCGCCGGCCCCATTCGTTACGCGGAATTCGTTCAGCGGGTATCTCTCACCAAAGGCAGCCCAAGCCTTACTGTGCGTATCGTCCGTGACAACACTGTCCGCCGGATAGTAAACGCTGTCCCCCGCATCGAACTTAAAGCCGTCCACCCCCATTGCTTGAAGGCCATCCAGCTGTCTCTTCAGCCAACTGCAGGCTGCGGGCTGCGTCATATCCAATACTGCGGACCATCCATTCCACCAATGAGAAATATACGACTTGCCGTCCCTGTCCGTTACCAGAAGTCCCGTCTGCTCTAATTCACGATATTCCTGTGTGTCCGGTGTGATAAAAGGGCATATCCATAACATGACTGTAAAACCCAAGCGGTGCAGCTCCGACAACATTCCTTCCGGATCGTAAAACTTCTCCCGTGAAAAGTGCCAACGCCCATAGGAATCACTCCACCCATCATCGATCATCAGAACCCCGGGAGGCAATCCGTTCTCCAGCACCGCACGGGCATACTGCAGCACTCCCTCCTGCGTCTGATGAAATGTCAGTTCTATCCAGGTATTATAAACCGGGCTGCTGAACAGACGCTCATCGAGCCGGATCTCGTGTAAGGGAAAGCAATGTTCCATCGCACCGAGATATGCTTGACGCAACCCGCCTGTACTTTGTCCTAAAATCGTCCCATCGGTACACTGAATGCGCCCCTTTCGAAACAATATACGCATACCATCCGGGTTCCACACCCAACGCCCTGCCGTTGAGAGCAGCAACGGCATCATCTGGTTTGGCGTTTGATTCCGAGTCAGATCCAGTTCTCGCTCGCTGGCCTGCGTATAAGGCTGGTTGATTCCATCCATCACGGCGCCGCCGTAGAACGCCTCGCCTGGTAAAATATCAAATTCCATACCCATTCTCCACTGTTATGATTGACGGTTATACACTTCCAGTTCACTGATTGCAAAGTGCTTCCATTTGAGGTTCGCATCATGCACTTTCATACGCAAAAATCTTACCTCCTGCACCTGTTCAAATGAAAATGTTTGATTTTCCAACGTGGTGTCTGCATATTCCCAAGCAAGAACCGTAGGCGGAACGATTTCCTGCCAGATCTGACCGTCCTGCGAGACTTGGAAGGATACCTTTGTAGGGGCTTGATTTTGCGCATACCAGCAATGCATTTGAATTTGATCAAAAGATACAGGCTCGGGCCAGCTCAGCACAATATCTGTTGGCAGCGTAATCCGATCTGCGCTCTGCGCCGCTTCAGAATGGTCACCGTCCGTCAAAAGGCCACCATTTTCACTGTTCCATTCCGATGTGCTTTCAGTGGCAATATTGGCATTAAGCGGGCTTGCTGAGGAATCTTTCACAAGAATCTCATTAATCGCATAGTGGTTCCACTGCAGATTGGCGCTGTTGACCTTGATTCGCAGCGATTTTCCCTGTGCCGCCGGGAAATGAAGGATCTGATTCTCTACATGCCAATCATTTCCGTTCCAATTTACATCGCCGGAAGCTGCCACCGGTACCCATCCTGTCTCACCGTCGGCAGATACTTCCAGCTCCCAGTTGGTTGGCGCTTGGCCTTTACCGTAGGCGGCTTTCATGATAAAGGTATCAAAGGTTTGCGTTTCTTCCCAATCCAGATACAAATACTGCGGGAAATTAGGGGCTTCGTTGCTCTGCATCGCCGAGTAAGCATCGTTATCAATCATATTGCTGGGCGGGCTCTCCCAGTTCCAATCCTGTGCCGCACCTGCTACCGCATAGGGCGCTAAATTTTCCCCCGCCGCGGGTGCTCTGTTGTCTGCAGCATCCCGCGCCAGCATTTCATCGGTTTTGTAAACCCGGAAATAATCGATTTCGAATCGTTTTGGGTATTCGCTGTTATAATCCGGCGTACCGCTCCACAGCGGCGAATCATTCTCATAGATTCCCAAAAAAGTCGTCATTTTGTAGTCTGGAGATTGTGATGTCTCCTTGACAAGCTGGCCGTCAAAATAAAACTTCATCCCACCTGGCTGCCATTCAAATCCATACACATGGAAATCCTGTGATACATCGCACGCAGGGTAGTAATCCAGGCTTTGTTCCTTGCAGCCGCCGTCTGTCCATGGATGCACGGAAACGCGAACACGGCTTTTACCAGCTTTGACATCCGGCCCGCAAATCTCAAAAACATCAATTTCAGCCGTTTCATCCGCTCGGGCTTCTGTTCCGATCATCCACCAGGCACTATGCAACCCACCATCATGAGGGACACGGGCCCTCAATTCAAAGTAGCCGTACTTCGTTTCAAAATTTGTGACTGCCCGGTGGTGATCGGTAATCGTGCAGGTATCCCAGAAGTTGTGCATTCCATCGCGCATGCCGGTCTGGATGCTTGAAATTTTCTGAACATCGTCAAATGCCCACCAAGGCCCCTGCGTCTCCTTATCGATTCGTAAAGATAAAATCCCGTCCACTACATCGTAATGGGCAAGGCTCTGTTCCGGAGTCGTCCAGTGGGGCATGTATGAATCGGAAAACTTTGCGGGATTCAAAACCGCGTCGTTGAATTCCTCCTGGAAGACTAAAGTCCACCCTGGCCTTTCAATCGGTTCCGTACCGGTGTCATTGCAATATGCGGTCGGCGCGGCGGAAACCGCCACTGCTCCTGCCAATATTACCGCTCCGATCCCTTTTCTTAAGTGCATATAAATCCACTTCCTTTCCTCGCTGCTTACAATTCTACGATTCTTCTCTCAACGCGGGAGCGTTCTGCGGCAAAACAAATCAGATGACTTTGCAGAGAAACTCTGGCAGATGAGAGGTTTCCATCGCCGCCGCTTTGTATGGCACGTACAAAGTCTCGCATCAGATAATAGTCCCCGCCACCATGTCCATAATTGTTGGTTTGCGGCGGTGTTTCCAAGGTGATTTCCCGCGGGCCGCTCTCCCCGAAGCGGTGCAGGGAAACCGTGTTTGCGTTCATGTCCGCCGTGATCTGTCCCTTCGTACCGCAGACCTTCAGCTGACGGGCCATATCCGTGGTAAACGCTGTCATCGTGAAGCTGGCCACTGCTCCGTTATCAAATTCCAGGTTCACCACCTGGCGGTCTACAACATCGTTGTCGCAATGATAGACACAGCGGCCATAAGGCCCCTCGCGCAGAGCTTTTAACCGGCCCTCACGGCTCAAATCGGTGGTAAGCATCTCGGTGGGCCATCCTACATTGTCCGTAAGATAAATTTTTCCGGCATCATACGGACACACAACGCTGTGAGGGCACCCGTCAGTGCAACGCAGCGGCGCATCCTGCGGTGCGTGTGCCGCGTCAAAATGGTGCAGGCTGCCAAAGCTGGATACCCGGGTGCAGCGCTGTCCGCTGAGCCACAGCAGAATGTCCATATCATGGCAGCTTTTTTGCAGGATCATTGGGCTGGTTTGTTCACTGCAGCGCCAGTTGCCCCGCACAAAGCTGTGGGCATGGTGCCAGTAGCCCACATTCTCAACTTGCGACAAAGACGCAACTTCCCCCACCTGCCCATCATCGATCAATTGCTTGATGGTTCGGTAAAACGGCGTATAGCGCAGCACATGGCACACGCTCAGCACACGCTGTGCCTCCTCGGCTGCCGCCGCAATGGCCCGGCATTCTGTTTCGCTGTTGCTCATGGGCTTTTCCAGCAGCACATGATACCCCTGCTTCAGCGCGGCCAGCGTGGGTTCCGTATGCATATCATCCAGCGTACATATAAGCGCGGCATCTGCCATCTGCGGGCGCGCCATCAGATCTTCCCAGTTGCTGAACGCCCTGTCAGCGGGGATACCGTAAGCGCGGCACATCAAAGCGCGCCGGTCCGCCTTTGGTTCCGCCACGGCCATGATCCGAAGTTCTTCGGGATGCTCCTGCGCATAACGGGCATAAATCTGCCCGCGCGCGCCTGCGCCAATGAGGATCGCCGTCACCGGGTTCATGCTTTTCCTCCTTCTTCCAGTAGATGCAACAATTCTTCATAAACAGTCTCAAACACGGCCGGGTCATCGTTATAGTTCTGGTTGTCATGAAATACCCGCGCGACCAATGCGTCATGGGCAGCCTCATCCCTGCAGCGCAGCAGCGCCAGAAGCGCTGCATCCTCGGCGCCGCGCCTGGCGGCCTCCATCCGCATACCCGGCCACGGACCATCCGTTCCCGGATAGACAAGGAAAGAATCGCCACAGGGGAAATTCGTACCGATCCCTGTATGGTTGGGGCAGCTTGTACCGGCAAACGGGTCCATCCCGGCGGGGAATTGGTTGAAACCCCAATGCAGAAAACCACCCAGCCGATTGGCCGCACAGCCCCAAAACAGCAGCCGTCCTTTCAGCAACGCAAAATCCAGAAAACGGTTGAGCCAATTGCCCTCCGGCCCACAGCATACATACGCCCACACCGACTCTCCCAGAGCTGTCAGCGCATCAAAATCTGCCTGCCGCGCCTCATAGCCCGGCGTGCCGGGCACCCAAATATCCACACCACCGCGAAATTCCGGCGAAGCGACGGCTTCGATGACACGCACATTGGGCAGGTATTTACGCAGAATGCCCGCTGCGAGATAATACTGACGCTTTCGGGCGAGAAGTGAGGCTTCGTTTTTGAAATGGATGTCTGGCTCGTCATGGATGTGGAACACCACTTTGTCCTGCCAGCCATATTTGCGCAGAAATTCCGCCAGCGCCTGTACAAAGCACACTGTGACCGCATAGCCTTCCGGCGTATCAATGGGCAGTTCCGGCGCCATGGCGCACTTAAAGCTGTCGGTGTACATATCGGGCATCCCGTCCGGAAGGAATCCACGGCTCAGCAGAGCGCCCAGTTCCATCTTCTGCATCCCCTCATCGAAAAACAACCGGATCAGAGGGCGCAGATATTCAAAATCAAATGTATAGGGGGCACGGCTTGCAACACAGGCCTCGTCCAGTTCGATATAGAACATCGTTTGATGGATGCGCCGCATGGCGCGGGCGTAGCGGCGTACCATTTCATAAAAAGCCGGCGTGTCCTTCTGCAAGCCATGGCAGCGGCTGATCGCATCAAGGCTGAACCAGTTTGTCACGGGGAAAGTATCCTGTGGGATCTCTATGTCATATACCCGTATATCCAGCCGGCAGCAATAGCTTCCCAGCCGAAGCATCGCCGTATATGCACCGGCTGCAAGCCCGGAACGGGGATACAGGCACAGATACAATGCTGCGCGCCCATTTTGCGTTTCAATTACACCGTCCCGGGCCGGTTTGAGGCAGTCGTATACTGCAAAAGGCGCCAGCCGGGTCGCGTAAAGCGGCTTACAGGCCGGACGCCGTTCCAGAACCATCGCGCCGCCCTGTTCGCTGCCGTCCCCGGTGTTGTACTCCACGGGTACAGCTTTCATACAAAAGAATTCCGGCACAAACGCATCGCTCTCGAGGGATGCGTCCAACTGGCCGGCATCTGTTTCGAGCAAAAGCTGCACGCCCGGCCGGCCGTTGCGCGGCATTGCGAGCCGCAGACCCTGGGGAAGATGCCCCACCGGCATATCGGGATAGAAAAATTCTTCCCGCCCGCTGAGTGCCCCCCGGTGAATGCGCTGTTCCATGGTCTTCCTCCTAAAAAGCGCGGGCCGAGCCGTGAGAAGCCCGGCCCGCGCCGTGTATACGGTGTGTTTTGTTTTTTTATTCTGCCTTGATACCAAGCTCTGCGGCCTTCGCATTGACCTCAGCCAGCATATCCGAAAGGCCCTTGGTCTCATAATTGGCCAGCAGGTCATCGACCATCTTTTCCACAGGGTCGCTTCCCATCATGACCTGCAGCAGATCATCGTTCGTATTGTAAACAAACGCATCCTTCAACGGTGTCGAAAGGAAGAGCACGCTGTCATAGTAAGCGGGCAGCGTACCGTTTTGCACGGCGTCTTCATGACGTGCGGTGTTCAGCGCGCGATACTCTTCGGAAATCGTGGAGGGATACTCGCTGTCCCAGTATTCGGGATTCCACATGGCCAAATCGGCGATGTTGCTGTTCACATTTTTAAATGTATATTTCTCCATCAGGTCTACGCCGTCTTTCATAACGACTTCGCCATCCACGACATCGTAGTCCTCTCCCTCGATACCGCAATACACAAGGCGCTGGCCTTCTTCCGAATAGAGAAAATCAAACAACCGGCAGATCGCCGCCATCTTTTCATCATCCACCTGTGCAGAGATGTAGCTTTCAGACCAGGCTTCCGTATCAACGAAGTAATAGCTGTTTCCATCTTCCGAAGGATATAGTTTGGCAATGCGGTTATCCTCCAGGAAGCTGCCTTCACCGTACAAAGCATCATAATCCTTACCAATCTGGGATTCCAATCCGGCAGGGCCGGACCATGCGAATACCATGGCAGCGCTTTGGCCCTGGAGATATTTTTCCTTGCTGGTCTCCAGCTTTGCCAGAGCAATATCCTTTTCAATCACGCCATCGGTATACATATCGCGGGCAAACTGCATGGCGCTCACCAATGCGTCGCGGTCTGCAAAATAGCTGGGCACGAACCGGCCTTCTTCATCGGCCACCCACTTTTTGTCGATGATCCCCGCATAGGGATACACAAAGCCGCCGATCAGCTCGGGCAATGCCTGCGTCATACCGGAAATATTCTTGCCTTCCGGGTCCGCCTCGATGATCGCCTTGATCATATCGCAGAATTCCTCATAAGTCTCGGGTTCTTTGGTAATGCCGGCTGCCTGTGCCAGATCCCAACGGTACACTACGTTCCGATCCAGCACACTGTAAGTAATATCGCCATAGGTGGTACGCGGAATCATGTACAGCTTGCCATCCCGGGCCGCGGCCTGCGCACGCTCCATCTGCATGTGCTCGGCCAGGTTTGGATAAGCCGACAAGTCCTCCGGCAGGGCACGGATCACGCCCTGCTCGATCCAGTTCCCATAGAATGACTGTGCCACAAAATCGCCCGCGAAGATATCCGGAAGCTGTCCGTTGGTCGCCCACAACTGAATCTTCTGACTCGAGTCATCCCAAGTGACATTTTGCGGTACTAGGCGCACGCCGGTTTCTTCTTCGATCCTTTTTAAAATGGGATCATTGGGGTCCGCCAGTCCATCGTCTGCGCCCCAAATCGCCACGCTTACTTCAACCGGGGCGCTCTCTTGCTGCGAGGAAGAAACGGTGCCAGTGCCGCTGGCGGGAGCGCTGCCGGATGCCGGAGCTCCGCATCCGGCAAACAGCCCGGCCGCCATAAGTGTACTCAGTGCCAATGCTGCGAATCGTTTTGCTTTTTTCATGTTCAACTCTCCTTTTTTCAATCTTCTATCACAAGGATCGATCCCTATTCCTTAACGGAACCGATCATGACGCCCTTGACAAAATATTTTTGCAGGAAGGGATACAGACACAAAATTGGCAGCATGGTGATGACGATTGCCGCCATCTGCACGGATTGGACAAATACCTTATCACCCGATAGCATGGACTGTGCCTGACTTCCCAACTGTGTATTGAAGCTGACGAGAATATCGCGCAGATAAATCTGCAGCGGCTTAATGTTCTTGTCATTGATGTACAGAAACGCTTCCCACCATCCGTTCCACCGCTCGACCGCATAAAACAGCGCAAAAGTAGCCATAAACGGCTTAGAGATGGGCACAAAAATCCGTGTGAGCACCACAAATTCATTTGCGCCGTCGATACGGGCGGCCTCTTCCAGGCTGGGCGGCAGGCTCGCAAAATAGTTTTTCATAATGATCAGATAATAGGTGCTGATCATTGTCGGCAGGATCATACTCCAAATCGTGTTATCCAACTGGAGGTCGCAAATAACCAGATAGGTTGGAATCAAGCCGCCGGAAAACAACATGGTGAATAAAATCGCACTGAGAAAAACTTTGCGGCCGATCAGGCGCTTGCGGCTTAAAACATACGCGGCAACCACAGAAAACACCATGTTCAATGTGGTGCCTAAGACAGTCACCAGAAGCGTAGTCCCCAACGATTTGAAAAAGTATACATCCTTGATGATGGCCTTGTAGCCTGTGAGGTCAAACACATGGGGAAACAAGTATGGGGAATACTTTACACTTGTTACAGTATTGGAGAATGAGACGATGAGTACATTGTAAAAAGGATACAGTGTCAGCAGCGCCAAAACACCGAAAAAAAGGTACAGGCATACCTCAAAGGCGGTGATCTGCTGCTTTTTTTTCAGTTTCATTGCCCTTCCCCCCTTAAAACAGCCCATCTTCGCCAAGCTTTGTCGTCACCTTGTTCGCCGTCCAAATCATCACAACGCCGATGACAGACTTTAAAAGCCCAATGGCCGTGGTATAGCCAAAATTTGTTCCGGTCATGAAAGACTGGCGGTAGACATAGGTATCAATGATATCCGCAACGGGATAGACCGGCGCTGAGTACAGATTGAATATCTGGTCAAAGGAGGCGCCGCTCATAATTCCGCCCACCTGCAAAATCAGCATGATACAAACTGTGCTTCGAATGCCGGGCCATGTGATGTGCAGCATTTTTTGCAGCCGGTTCGCGCCATCGATGCTGGCCGCCTCATACAACTGGGGGTCGATCGCAGTAAGTGCCGCCATATAGATGATGGCGTCCCACCCAAACTCCTTCCAGATATTTGAGATCCAGATAAACGGGCGAAAGGCGGAAAGAGACATCAGCGGCGCTATTTGCTCGAATCCCATCTGTCCAAGCAATTGATTGATGATACCATTGGAAGCGAACATATTGATAAGGATTCCCGACAACACGACCCAAGAGATGAAATGCGGAAACGTAAACACTGTCTGGAAAAACTTTTTAACGCGAGGATGACGGATCTCATTGAGCAGGATCGCCACAATAATCGGGATTGGGAAGTGAAACAAAAGCTTTCCGAAACTGAAAATCAGCGTATTGGAAAAAGCGCGCCAGAATTCAGCGTCTTGGAACATCGTTTTAAAATGCAGCAGTCCCACCCAGGGACTGTGCCACAGGCCCATATCATAGCGGTAATTGCGAAACGCCAGCGTAATGCCTCCCATGGGCAGATAACAAAAAATAATATACCACAGGAGAACTGGCAGCAGCAGCGCATACAGCATCCAGTCATTTTTCAGCTGCTTGCAAACCATTCGCCGCCTGGAGGCGTTCATCCCTGTCCGTTCTTTCATAAAACACTCCCCCTTCATTCCCCTGGACTGTTCGTTTCTCTGTGTCTTTATTATACTGTCCCTGATTGGCCTTTCGGTATGGAGACAGCGCATGAATTCTGTTCTTCAAAATGGAAAACGTTCAATAATTTATGTAAAAATCATAGTTTTCATCATAAATATGGAATTTTTTTAGAATTTTGCATCTGTGATTTCACTATACCGGGCTTTCTCCATATCAATCCCTCTCTATCAGTGATATACTAAGGGCAGGGCAATCGGAAGGAGTGCTGCCCATGCCGTCATTCTTTAAAAAAAGAATTATGAAACAGTTTCGCTTGGTACTCTGCTGCCTGCTCATCATGGGAATCGTTTTGTCACTGCTGTGTTACACAGTAATCGAGCGGCTGATGACCAAAAATTCAACCGCGTATGCCCAGAGTACCGCACAAAAGTTTAACGTTGAGGTAAAATACTTATTTGACCGCGCAGATGCACTGTTCAGCAGCCTGCTGTTCAACGAAAACATTGAACAGATTATGCACACACCTTTTTCAGCAAAGACCCCTTCCTATCTCAATGCACTGCACACCCAATTTTCGTCATACCGCCTCATGAACGCAGAACTCGCGGAAATCGCCCTTGTAACTCCGGAGATGTCCTGGTCCAGCTATTTTGATGCGGCCACACTGCGCGCGTTCAGCGAGGAAATGCGTAACCTTCGCGGCACCACATGCTTCGGACTGCAGCAATCCCCTCTTACGGCACGTGCAGGCAGCCAGGAACAGCGGTTGGTTTTTGGCCACAATGTTTATGGTATGTTTGACGATTCTTTGTATGGTCAGTATTTAGGCAGTATCATTTTATCACTGGATCTCTCCAAGTCCTCGATCCAACTGCCCTTGTCTGAGCGGTCCGCAACCTGCTTTGTCCTGCTGGATCAGAATGGCACGGCGTTTCCGTTTAATTGCAGCGATGAGCAGTACCAACAGATCCAGGAACAGGGGCTTGCCGCCGGCCACGGGACTTGGCCTATGGGCGCTTGTCAAACTGAGGATTATTTAATTTATAATACGCCCTTAAATGATACCGGGCTTTTTATGGTCAGCGCCATGGACAGGCACGCGCTCAGCAAGGAAGGATTGCCCACGATTGCCATCCTCATTGTTATAACGACCGCCGCCTTGATCGTGGTCGTATTGTTGATGAGCTTGATGCTGCAAAGTGTGGTAAGGCCCTTAAGTCAATTGTCAGCATATATCGACCGCATCCGGCTCACACCCCCGGGGGCTGATGCGGAGCCTCTGGAGCTGCAGGGGTGTGAAGAGATCACCCGCCTCTGCAGCTCCTTTAACACGATGCTTCGCGAGCAGGCCCGCTTGACCCGTGAACTGCAACAGGCCACCGTCAATTTGTACGAAATGCAGCTGGGCCGCAAGCAGGCGGAGCTGGAATACCTGCGCAGCCAAATCAATCCGCATTTTCTTTACAATACGTTGGAGGCGATCCAGGGAATCGCACTGGAACATGGTGTTCCCAAAATTGCGGATGCTGCGGGTGCGTTGGGCAAATTATTCAGACACAACATCCAAGGCAGCGATATGATTCCATTGGGCAAAGAGTTGGAAATCACCCAAGCCTACCTCACCATCCAAAAGCTGCGGTTCGCCGATAAATTGAATGTGTTGATCAGCATTCGTGAAAACACTCGCGGCATTCCAGTGATGAAACTGCTTCTTCAGCCGCTGGTGGAAAACGCTGTTTATCACGGTTTAGAGCCGAAGACCGGCCCCGGCACGCTGTTTATCGGTGCGAGACTGGAAAAGGGAGATCTGCTCATCAGCATTTATGACGATGGCGTGGGGATGCCATCTGGCCGTCTGGCTGCATTGCAGGAAGAGTTGGAACGCCCCGCCGCAAGCGGCAAGGCGGAAACCGCGCATATCGGTCTGCTGAATGTCCAGCACCGCATCCGGCTGCGCTACGGCATGCCATACGGCTTGACGCTGCATAGCACGCCGGGTGGCGGCACCCGGGTAACTGTCCGCGTACCTGCGCAGACACAGGAAGAGGAGAATGAGTTATGCTGAACGTTTTGCTTGCGGATGACGAAACCCGCACGCTGCATCATTTGATGACAGGTGTGCCCTGGTTTCAACTGGGGATGGAAGTCTGCTGCACCGCCTCCAACGGCAGCGAAGCTCTTGCCTTTATTGAATCACATCCCATAGATATTTTGATTACAGATATCCGCATGCCCGGCATGGACGGGCTGGAGTTGTGTCAGCGTGTGCGTGAACGGTACCACGATATGTCGATCATCTTGTTGACAGGCTATGCGGACTTTGAATACGCACGACGCGGCATTGAGCTTCAAGTGACGGACTACTGCTTAAAACCAATTGATACAGAGCAGCTGACCGCCACATTGCGCCGTGCTGTACGCCAGGGGTACGGGCGCTCCTCCTCACGTTCAGACGCGCTGCTGGATCTTATCGAGGAAGGCAACTCTCAAGAAATTACGCGGACATTTTCTGATTTGGGGATCAAAGGCGACAGTGTTTACATCGCCGGCTCCATTGGCGTTCACAATATTGAACAGGCGATAGGCGCTCAGTTTTCCTGTAAAGTGGGCAGACACAAATACCTGTACTTTTCCGGACATCCGTTTCATACGCAGGAAGCCTCGCACATCATCGCTTTTTCCAAAAAGCGCAGCGGTATCGGTCTTTTTCCCACCTCAGTGCCCTACGGACAGACTGCACGCGCTATCAGCGACGTGCTCGTGATGACATATCAATATTTTATCAACGGCACATCAACGTTGTGTGAACGCCTGGTAGATGGGCCGCTGACTCAAGAACTTTTTCGTCAACTCCCCAAAAAGGGAAAAGAACCAGGCCAGCTCAAAGCCTGGCTGCACGACCTCTCGCAAGCCAACTGCTCGTTGCTTTTCAATATCCGCACCGCATTTCGATTTGTGAACCAGGTTCTTCTTTCTCCTGCCATGCAAAACAGCGGAGAAGGCTGTTTTGACAGCTTTGAGCAGATGGCTGCCGACTATTCTTGCCTGTCGAATCTGCTGGAAGAGCTCAGCGCCGCTGTGTACACACAGGAGCCGCGTCCGGCTCCCCCATTTGAAGGTCCTGACAGCTTCTTGTCCATTATGAGTTATCTCAATGCACACTACGACCAAACCGTCTCGCTGAAACGTGTCTCGGAGGAACTGCACCTCAATGCATCCTACATCAGTCAGCTGATAAAAAATGAAACCGGTTTAAACTATACTCAATATATCACTGAATTGCGCATCGAAAAAGCCAAGGAGCTATTGACAAACACAAAGCTTTCCCTGGCCGAAATCAGCGAAGCGGTGGGCTTCAATGACTATTTTTATTTCATCAAGAAGTTCAAACGGGAGGTAGGCGTGACGCCCGGCAAATTTTTGCAGCATGAAAAGGGAACGGGCGATATGCCCGACCGGGAAAGGGAGTGATGAGCATGACCGCAAAGGAATTAGCCGCCCGGCTCTCTCTGCCGGAATCGCTGCAACAGCAGGTTTTTTCCATACCGATTCTCCCTGCGCAGGAACAGGAATGGAATGAGCTGTTTCTTCGCGATCAAGAAGCCTTTGAATTGCGTCTGCACCGTCATCCTACACCGGAACTCCTGGCTCTGGCACTTTATCTGCGCTGGGCCGTTGCGACCTATCGCCGCTATCTCACCCTTGGGATTCCAGAAGCTGTCTTTTGGGATACATTTCAAGATTTTGCGCTCTGGAGCGAAGAGTGCATGCGTGTCACTGGCCAACCAGGATTGATTGAATGGGGCTGGAACGCTCTGCTGCTGCATATGGAGCTCTTCCGGCTGGGGCGTTTGGAATATCAACCGCGCACACTTCAACAGGATATCGTGTTCGGAGAAGTCTCCCTGGCTGCAGGCACACCAATATTGGAAGTACATATTCCCGCGGGCGCGCCGTTTTGCCAGCGTGAATTGTCAGCTTCTCTATGCTCAGCCGGGCCTTTTTTTGAGCGGTACTTTCAGCGCAGCTTTTTCTGGTTCCACTGTCATTCCTGGCTGTTATCACCCGCTCTACGAGATTTGCTTTCCCCTGCATCGGGAATCCTTCAATTCCAGCGTTTTTTTACCATTTACAGTGAAGATTTTTCATTCCCGCAGGCAGAGCAACGCGTTTTCGGGAGTGTACAGGCAGACCCACAGCGGTATACCGAGCACACCAGCCTGCAGCGGGCCTTAAAAAAATATCTCCTCGCCGGCAACCATGTGGGAATGGGGATGGGCGTCGCTCAACGGGTATCCATTGAAGCCGTCGGAGAAGCGGCGGGAGCTGGTCCATTACACGGTTTCATCCCCTAGCTATGTTTTTTTATTATACACGAGCCTTCCCAGCAAAACAAAAGACTCAACGCTGTTTCGAAAAAGCAACGTGCCCTCTGATCTGAACTGCAGGCAGATGAATGTTCTTGTAAACATTCTTAGACATAACAAAAATCCCCCGGCTTCGCCGTAATCTCATTAAGATAATCCGTCCAATGAAACCGTCTCTGAGCGAGAAGGCCAGAGACGGTTTCACCAATACATAAATTTGAAAAAGGGCATGGCAAAACCGCGGAGTCTCCTCCGCGAAAAGCTAATGAAAAGCAGCATCAAATTGCCCTGTACTGAAAACTGACCGGACGCTTCACACGCATATTTCTCGTTTTGGGTTGGTCAGGCCGGACAGGAAGCAGAAAACTTGTAATGAGCGATTCTACTTTTGTCGTAGACACAAAACCAAGCAGGAACTCCCGTGCAATGTGGGCGGCAAAAGCATCGTTCACACGGTAGAGATATTCGCCCTTCGGCTGCATAAAACTGGCATGCAGGCGAAGCAGGGACGCCAAATTGTAGAGCGTCATTCTGGCGAAGATATCCTGCATAATGAATGGACGCTTTTTCGCATGGAAGTGCGTTAGTGCTTACCCCACGGAAGGAAACCGGATGTAGCCATATCACTTGCATCGCTGATGTAGTCAAAATGAACCTTATTGGGGAGCCAACGATATTTCTGCGGCTCCTGGCGGATACGGTTTGTGAGGCGTTTGGAGAGGAAACAGCTGAAAGCCACTTCAAATTCCGGCGTGTCAGGCAGTCGGAGACCTGAAAGGATACCCAGCTTTTTCTTTACGCGAACCAGATAATTCCAGCCCTTCTGCTCGATGTACGCCATGCTATTGTACGCCTCGTAACCGCGATCCGCAATCAGAATAACTAGGTCTGCAAGTTCCGATCGGTCAACCATTTCCACAAGTGCCTGGGACTCATGCTCTTCTCGCCCGTTTTGTATGACGGCTTCCAGATAAAGTTAACTCTCCAGATCATACAATGCGTTCAGATACAATAGGTTGTAGCCACGTCCGTCCTTTGTGCTGTTGAAGTAGGTCACCTCGTCGTGGACATCGCTCGGGATTTGTAAATAGGAGCCCTATGCCGCCAGTAATGTATATTCATCCCACTGCCGTTTGGGGCGATTCTGAAAAGTAAATCGGTGTAGAATTTCTTCAAAAACCGACGGGAAGAGCTTTCCGCGTTGCTGAACGAAGGCTGATGCGGTTGCCGCCGTTGGATCATAGTGAAACTGCCACTGCAGTTCCACATGCAGGCCCTGACTGCTCATGGAGAGTATTGTCCTGCGCAGTTTTTCAAAGAGTAATTTTCGGTTCCGTGTAAAATTCCGCTTGGGATCTGGCGTGTATTTGGGCACCTCTTTCTGCATTCAGGATATGGTATCCAAAAGCTTTTTTCAGGATGTTCGGGTAGTTTATCATTGGCGTAGCCTCCTTGAAACTGATTTCAAGGCGAAGCCGTCGTTTTTTCAAATTGTCAAGTGCTTTTTTGATTTTTGAGAATATTTGTAAAAATAGCTCAGACCGCCGATAAGGCAATCTGGGCTATCGCTTATTTTAATGAGATTAGGCACAGCCGGTGGTTTTTCTATAACAAAAGCAAAGTCGGATACGTCTTGTATCTGGCTTTACTGATACATATACCGCCCCAGTTGTTGCCGCCTACGGGGATTGTGTTTTACTTTCACATTTATCCTAGCTTGTAAATTTCAATCGTGCCCTTACGGAAAACTTTTCTTTCAAACAGCCTACTGGTCACAATTTTATAGAAACAACACTTTTTAAGCCCTCAAGCTGTTCTGTAAGGAGTTTTCTTTCAAGCCCGCCTGGGAAACGCAGATGGAACTCTGCTACCAACTCCCCCCTCTTTTTACGCGACAGCTCCAACCCGATTACTTTAATTTTTTGTTCGGAAAATATCTCGAACATCTGCCCTATTTCGGCACCATTTTCCGGCATGCATACTCGTATCCTGTCTATTTCTGGTGCCCAGCGATGTTCCCAATGCGACAACATCTGTACTCCCAAAATAAGTAATGCACATGCACCCCCCACCCCATACAGTCCTGCGCCTATGGCCATCCCGATTCCAGCGGTGGCCCAAATTCCGGCTGCCGTGGTCAGCCCACTGACCGTACGGTGATGCCAAATGATCATACCCGCGCCCAAAAAACCGATCCCACTCACAATCTGTGATGCGATGCGGCTGGCGTCTGCTCTAAGAAAAGAGTGTCCTTGCAGATCAAAAAAGCCGTACTTGGACACTATCATCATCAAAGCCGAGCCCAGTGCCACGATCAGATGCGTTCGAATCCCCGCCTCTTTCAACCGGTTGCGGCGTTCTACTCCAATCATCAAACCGCAGATTCCAGCAAAAAAGATACGCAGAACATACCCAATCTGCACCATCATATTGTCCACACTTCTATCCCCTTCCCTGTGATAGTCGAAGAGCGGCGCATAGCGCCGCTCTTCAATTTGTTCAATTTCCAATTTACTTGTAACCCTTGGCATCTATTTGTAAATACCATTCAACACAGCACCGTCCACTGTATCCGCAGCGGGGACGCCATGGACTGCCAAGATATTGGCTACGCAGTCCACTGACCGACATTCTGTTTCATACAACTCCCCTTGCTTGATCGTGGGACCATTGAACACCATAAATATCTGTTGTTGCGCCTTTGCGCCATGCTCTGCCACCGAAGTGGAAAAGGCATAACCCTCAGCACAGTCTACTACCAAGTCACCAAGATTCTGCGGAGTATCCATTGCATCCAACTCTGACCGTGTATACACCCGTGCCACGCCTGTGATCCCTTCCAGCCCTGCAACCAATGCATCATATTCTGCCTGGATGAGCGGCTTTCGGAAATAAATCTCTGCCGAACCGCTGGCCAAGTTGTATACCAGCTTGGTGTCCTCCCGGAATGGCCCGATATTGACCGCCGCATTCTCATAAGGAATACCAACAGCATCCAGAACATCCGACAATGTGGAGGTAAGATTCGTATGCACCTCTGTCATCCCATGATCCCCCACCAGCACCACGTTTAGCGCCTCCGCATGGCCTCGCTGCCGATACGCATCCAATATTTGGCCGAGCGCATCATCAATCTGCTCCACTACTGCCTGGATCTGTGGGCCGGAAGTGCCATACTTGTGAGCTGTACTGTCCGTTTCATTGAATAGAACCACCATTAGGTCAGGATCCTCATGCAGGATCATCTGTACCGCTTGGGACGCCGTTTCAGCAATCTCCCCGCCCTCGGCGAACAGGTCGGCGCCCCGGTTCTGCAATTTACGCTGTTTTATCGCGCCCACCAGCAAACCTTGACTTCCAAACATTTCACCTACTGTTGCCACATCATAATTCTGCAAAAAGCGCACACGACGATCATTCACTTTATCATAAAAGGCAAGCGCCGGCACTTGATGGGTACCCGTATGCGCGCCGGTACACAAGGTGGTCATGTTTGCCGTTGTCATGCTCACATATTCGCCCCAAGCATTGGTGCATCGGGTACCTCCACTAATTAACGCATCAAAAACAGGAGTATCCCAATCCTCCCGCTGCACATAATCGTTTCGGAACCCGTCCAAGTGGACATACAGGGTACGGGCCGGATGCTCGCTGCAGCGCTGGATTCCTACCTGTTCCACCGGCCGCACAAAATAATCCCCAACCGGCGCGGCCCCCGCTTCTTTTTGAAGACTTCCACTCACCACCACCTCTTCACCTACTGTGATGCCTTCCAGCGACAGCCCACTGTAAGAGTACACCTTCACCACCATCGTTCCCGTGCCATCTGTTGTATTGCCGTCCTCCGAACCATCCACAGTCAGTGTACGGGTGATACCCGTATCCTTGATTGCCGTCACTCTTCCCTTGATTTTGACGGGCGTCGATTCCAGCCCCTGTAATTGCTCGCGACTCCAGTCTGTGTAGATAAATTTTTCGCTCAAAACCGGTTGTTCGGACGCAGTGACTGTAAGTGTTGACGGTGTGAGCGACACGTTGCCATCGTAACCCGCGTTTCCCAACACGCCTGTCACTGTCAACGCATCGCCCCGAGCCACGGGCTGCGCTATTCCTTCTCCATACACATAGAGTCCGCCGCTGGGGTACACCGGGTCGAGGCCAGGCGTTTGGCGCGGACTGACCATCGCAAAGGCGGTATTGCTCTCATGCCACTGCCCGGTTGGGCCTGCAGCAACACCATGCACCGTAACGCTCAAGCCAGCCAGCGCAGCGGTGCCATCCTTCTTTTGGCGCACCGCTTCGCTCAATCGCAAAACTGTATCCTGTGTGATAAGCTGTATCCCTGCACTGCTGGAAGGTCGGATATAGTACCCTGATGTATAAGGGCTGCTGGCATCGCTCTGCATCAGAATCCCTTCCACTACGACCCAATCGCCCTGTGACACCTGGCTTTCAATGCCGGAATAGCTATACCATTTCACCTGCATCCTGCCAGCGCCATCCTCATAATCGCCGTCCCTGCTACCATCCACATAAAACCCTCGCACAGTTCCCTCAGCGGCAACGTCGCTCACCTTTCCCAACACACGCACCGGCATTCCCTCAAAGCGGAGTCCCGGGTCCAGTTCCACTTCCTCATACAGCGGGTCGGTATAGATGGGATAAGCGTCTGGCAGCGCAACGCCACTGCCGCGCACCTGTATATCCGATGACGAAGCAGTGCGGATCGCTGTGGTCCCCTTATCTGAAGCATAGGCGCCATTCACAACGGTGCCAGTCACCACCACCCGGTCACCCACCTTATACTGTGTCGCATTGCCCGGCGAATAAACCAAAGTTCCTCCACCGAAGCGGTAACTGTCCCGCGGTGTAACGATACTGAAATAGTTCACTTGATCGTGCCACACACCGCTGGCCACCGTCACGATACCCTCCACAGTCACAGTCTTCCCCAACAGCTTGGCCTGCCCATCACTATTGTTTTCGGACAGAAGATACAGGTCGGTAGAACCCGGCAATGGCTCTGCGGCAGATGCCAACGGACACACCCCAACGCAAAACACGCAAATCAATATCACTGCGAGCAGTCTACGAATTTTTTTCATTCGAAAGCACCTATCCTTTCCATCGATTGATTGTCTTCAAACCAACCATGCCATATCTTTCCGGCACTGTCCCGCATCGTGCACCCAAACTGAGTATGCAATAAAGTCGGCAGCAGATCGATCGCACTCACAGCTTCCGGGTAGTCCACCAGATGCCTCACCTTTCCCCCTATCAGCATACCGAAAATGTGCTGCGAGGTCTCATCCAACGAATCATGACTTGCACCAAATGTATCTTCCGACACGTCTTTATGATAAAAATGGCTGCCCGCGTGGGGACATAGCAGAAAATCCGGTCCCCGTGAATCCATCCCATATCTATGCCGCATCTCTTCCTTTTCCAGTACTTGCTGCATATAAGGAGCCGAGCGGCAGACCTTCAGCAGTGTTTGCCGTTGCTCCTGTGTAAGCGGATGGATGCAGTACAGCGACGCCTCAATCGTATATGGCAGCACAATCACTTGGGTATCGGTGGTGCGCATTTCTGGAAGAGTTGCCTTGATTCCGGCTCCGTTCAAGCGTACCAGTAAATCTGGCAAGCTGCTTTTTCCGTAAAAAGGGGTCATCCCGTGATCAGTAGTAATCAAGATGGCCATATTCTGGAACAGCCCTCTCTGCTTGCAGATATCCACAAAATCTTCCAGTTCCTGCTGGATTACTTCCAACCTTTCCTCAATATCCCGCTGTCTTTCTTCAAAGGTAGCCCGCTTCGGGTATGGACCGTAAGCGTTGTTGTGGCCCAGCGAATCGATGTCGTCAATATAAAAAGCGGTAAAATCGGGCAATTCAGAATAGACTATCTTCCGCTCACCGGTATACACCGCCTGTCCCAAGGCCATGCGCTTGAGCAATGCAAAGCGGTCGCGGCTGTCGCTGGGGTCTTTGCCGCACCGAAAATACGCACATTGTGCATCGCCCTCTCGGCAGGGGTTGTTTTCCAGCATGAACTGGTGTATCGAGGCCACGGTATGGCCGGTGCGCAGCAGCGCCTGCGCCGCATTTTCCGCACAAAAAGTACGCTTATGTTTTATCACACGCCCCTCGTTCAAGTCATAATGCTGATAAAAATTATGGGTCTTTTCGCTCCAGGCGCCGCACAAGATAGCACTTTGCATGGGATTCGTGATGGACACCAACCCGCTGCGCAGGCCGGTGAATAAAAAGCCATCGTTTTGTAAGCGCTGGAAGCCACCCGCTTTTCCCTTCCGTTTTAGGCGTTCCAGATAGGAGAAGGAAAAACCATCAATGTTGATATATACCAGTTTTTTGTGTGCCATTCTCTCAAATCCCATCCAATAAAAATATCGCAGAGGGCAGCTCTGCGTGTAAAAGCGCCGCCATGGGGTTCTCCACCGCTGTTAAGCCAAACAAGGCGTGAACCAGCTCGTGGTGCGTATAAACCGGCAGCCCCGCCGGAATACCCCGGCGCACATGCACCTTGCACTTTCGCACCTGTATATGGAACCCTTGCCCCTCTGCCAAAAAAGCCGCCGCTCCCTCCGGCACGCGCGGCACGGCCAAAGCAACCAATACCCGTTCGGGGCGCAGCAGCCGAATATTTCCACGGGTAGACAGCGCATAGCTATCGCATCGGCTGCACAGCACTGGATCCAGCACATTGAGGGGGGCCTGATAGAACACCTTGGTCGCCCCCCAACAAGCCGCCATTAGGCGGCAGGCGTCCTCCACCGGCATGGTTCCGCACAGCTCTGTGATGCGGTGATGATCCTCACGGCAGGCCGCATAAGCGGCTCGCCCGTGTTCTTCCAGCCAGTAGACGGCATGCCCATTGGTTGCCGCTGTTTCAAAAAAGAGGGCCGGGCTGCGGGACGGCCCCTTTCCATACTGTTGATATAAGGTAAACAGGTCGTTGTCCCGACAGCCGCGGTCCAAACGCTCCACCCCGCATTCCGTCTGCTGGGCAGGAAAACAAAAGGCATACTCCAAAAATGGGTATACCTTAGCAAAGCCAAACCGCTCATAAAGTCTGCGTTGTCCCAATAAGCTAACGGCATCGTACTGGGGGTACACCTCACGCTCCAAAAAACTGAACAATGCGCGCATCACCCCACGTCCCCGGTACAGGGGCGCGCAGCATACCGAACCCACGCTGAGCCATCGCAGGCTGCGATAGGTCATCCCATACACAGACAGCATACCCGCCATTTTGCCCTGTATAAAAGCCCCATAGGTGCTGCCTGCCGCACGCGGACCATACAGCTTAGGCTGGGCCGCTGAAATATCACACCCGAACTGCTGCGCCGCAAAATCCGCCGCCTCTGCCAGTTGGCCGGGCGCAAGCTCCCTTATCTCAATCATCTTCCTCCCAGCCTTTACTCTGCACCACAATTGTACGGGACAAACGGTCGTGCAGCGTGCGTCCTTCCGAAGAAAACAAAGCCAGCACTGCGCTCGCCAGCCCCGGCAGGACCAGCAGACTCTCTAAGAGGGTTCGGCCCACAAATTCCCGCAGGACCAGACGAGATGGCGACACCTCCCCTGGTACCGCCGCATCTGCCACACGCAGACGCAGCAGCAGTTTGCCTATTGTTCTTCCACGTCCCAACAGGGCCGGGACCAGGCAGTAATAGGCCGTCTGGCAAAAGGCCGCTTTTAGCCCAAAAGCCGTCAGCATCTTAAAAATCGCTTGAGCGAACTGATCTAAGGCACCAGGCTGGGTCGGATCCAGCGTTTGCATTAGCACATTCACGGTCTCCAAATCGCTACCGGTACACAGGTACCAAAGCAAAAATACCAGAGCCGAGTCTATGAGCCAAGCTCCAAAGCGCTGCGTCCGTGGCGCACAGGTGCGGGTCATTGCCTAAATCCCCCCATCACAGCCTCCACATCCTGGGGTTCACCGCCTGCCAGGCGGGAACGCTCTGCCAGCAACGACATTACATGGGATTCGATTGAGTTTTCCAGCGTTGTGGAAAATGGGATCTGCCTCAGATAACTCTGCATAAAATGCTGCATAAACGCCTTGTCTCCGCCGCCATGCCCGCCCTCGGCAATGTCTAGCTGTTCCTGTTCTGTGCTGTCATCAAAAAAGCTGGTGGTTTCGATACAGTACGGCTTTTCAGCAGCACGTATCTCGCCGTATTCGCACATCACCTTCAGCGAACGGTTCACTTTTGCTGTAAAAGCGGACAGATTAAAGGTCGCCGTAACGCCCCCAGCAAAGGACAGAATGGTGGATTGATGATCAACCACATTGTTCCCAGCTTGGTAGACGCACCGCCCATATGGGGTATCGCCTAGGCTCTGGCGAATCTGCTCCACGCTAGACATGTCGAACACCACCGACTTAATTTTTTTTGAGGAATAGATACGCACCGCAGAATAGGGGCAAACCGCCTGCTGTGGACAATCGATACATCGGGGTGCCATGGTTTTAGAGTCAAACCGTTCTGGCCGGAACACGCCAAGGCTGCCGAACGAAGCAACACGCTGGGCATGACTGTCTGCTCCCAACAGATAAAGCAAAATATCCATATCATGGCAGCTTTTTGTAATGGCAAGCGGGCCGCTTGTGTCCGCACATTTCCAAGGGCCTCGCACGTAGCTGTGCGCAAAATGGTAATAGCCGATATTTTCATTGTGCTGGATGGTTACCACCCGCCCCAGCTTGCCCGATTCGATAATCTGCCGGATTCGGCTGAAAAAGGCGGTGTGGCGCAGCACATGACACACTGCCACCATCTGATTCGGGTATGCAGCCGCGCGCCGGCGCAGGTCCAGCAACTCATCCATTTTGGTGGAGATTGGTTTTTCCAGAATGATGTCATAGCCTTTTTCCAAAAGAGCCACCGTTTCGCGATAGTGCAACGCATCCTGCGTTCCCACGATAGCTACATCCGCCAAGCGGGGCTGCTCCATCAGTTCCAAATCGGTTTCAAACAGCCCACTCTCTGGCACAGCGTATTCCTGCGCCGCGCGCAGGCGTTTTTTCGGGTCCGGGTCCGCCACAGCCACCACTGCATGTCCATCGGGGTAAAATTCGCGCAGGGCAGCCAGGTAGGCGCTTGCGCGCCCACCCAGCCCCACTACCGCGAAGGTAACCTTCCCTTCATACATTCGCATTATTGGTTAGCCTCAATCTCAAATTTTACTTTTTCCGTCACCTGGCTGACAATCTCCTCAATGGACATCTCCGGCTCAGACCAAATCAGCTTCGCGTAATCGTTCACAGCCTTATCGCAGGCGGCCTTAGCCTTACCCTGTGGCGAGGGAATACCGAACTGCATAAACTGAGCTGCTGTCTTTAGCATGGGGGCCGTCTCGTACACTTCCTGCAGTTCCGGCTGCTCCATGGCCTCTTCGGTCAAGGGCAGATAGCCAGACATCGCGCACATTTTGGCATTGTTTTCAGGCAAATTCATCCAGCGCAGGAATTCGGCTGCAGCCTCGATTTCTTCCTGAGGTTTGTTGTCCAGAATGATAAACCCGGAGCCACCCTGATTGGTGAAGAACTGCGTCTGCTTGGGGAAAGGCAGCGCCTCCAACTCATAACCATTCGCGGCCGCTTCTTTTGAAAAACTTGCCAGGTTGGAGGAAGTAGTATAAATCATCCCCACCTTCTGCTCATAAAACTCTGAAACAATGATTGTGCCATGGTTTGCCCGGGAATTCGGGTCAATCATGCATCCGTCTGTCACCAGGGAGCGCCAAAACTCCAACCCTTTGGCAAAACGGTCATCCCCCTCAAAGGCGATCTCGGTCACATCCTCATTGTAAAGAGATCCGCCCTGCTGGTACATCATGCCAATGGGATCCAGTGAGTTGGTCGCAAAGCCATACACGCCGGCCGCCGCGTCAGTGGCCGTCTTTGCCGCATCGTGGAACGCCTTCCAAGTCCAACCAGAAGCCTCTGGGTCATCCAGAATCGACTGCGCGGTGGGCACGTCCACCCCTTTTTCATCCATCAAAGTACGGTTTACCACCAGGATATTACTTGCACTGGGAAAGTACGGGTTCACCACGAACTTGCCCCCATACATAGAATACTGCAGCATACCTTGATTCTGGGCTTTCAGCGCCTCATATGTAAATACCGTGCGCAGATCCACGGCCTTGGAGGCATACAGGGGTACGGACGACACACCCACTGCAGAAATGACCGGGTTATTGCCGGAAAGAATAGCAGCCTGCAGCTTTTCATTGAGTGTGCTGGATTTGTCTTGGTATTCTACCGTGACGGTGATGTTTTTGCCCGGGTGCTCTTTCTCCTGCTGGGCATTGAATTCATCTGCCAGCATCTGGATACCAGCGCCCATGGTGGAGGTGGCGGAGTTCGGTACCCACAGGGTGATTGCGACCGGCGCCTCATACTGTGCTGTAAGCTGCTCCCAGGCTTGATCAGGATACATGCCATTCTCGTCTTTCTCCCCTTCGACCTCGGAGGTTGCCTGCGACTCCGAGGTACTGCCAGACGCAGACGGCGAGGGTTCCGGCCCAGAGGCAGGCGCGCTGCCACAGGCAACAGCGCCGAGCGCTACGAAGACACAAAGTGTGAGGGAGACCAATTTTTTGAACATATTCATTGTCATTCACTCCTTATAAGTATTTGTGAATCTCAAAGCTTCCCCTTTTTATTTCCTACCATTGCTGTCTTGATCTTGCCGCTGGCAAAGATATACATCAATAGGATAGGTGCCAATTGAATCATCGTTCCGGCCATGGCCACGTTCCATTCCGGCACTCCTTCTTCTACCTGCAGCAGGCCGCGTAAGGCCACGGGCAGTGTACGGATGGCCTGGGTGTTCGTCATAACCAGCACCCAGTAATATTCGTTCCAGTTGCTGATGAAGGAGGTGATTAAGTGGGTGACCAGCACCGGCGCAATCATAGGCAGCATCACCTTAAGCATGATTGTGCGGTTTTTAGCATGGTCCATCCGGGCGGCTTCGATCACTTCGCGGGGCACTTGCTTGAACGCTCCCATGAACATATAAATGCCAAACATAGAAAACAGAGAAGGAAGGATAAGGCCGAACCAATTATCCACTAAACCCATCTTGCTGTAAAAGAAGTACACGGGAATGAGCGTGGCTTCGGCGGGTAACATCATGCCCAAGAATTTTGTGGACCACAAAAACTTTTTGCCTCGGAATTCCATCATGGCAAAGCCATAGGCTGCTGGTATGATCGTAAAGTACTGCAGACCAATCACCAAAATTGAATACTTTACGGAGTTCCCAACATAATGGGACAGTTGGGCTTGGTTCCACGCGTAGATGTAATTGCTCCACTGCGGATCGGACACCCACAGGTTCGGGTCAAAGGACAGCGCCTCTATCAGAGGCCGCAAAGACATTGAAAACATCCAGGCAAAGGGGTATACGAACAACAGCCCGACACCAATAAGAAGCAGATAATTTAATATCTTGCCACAATATAAAAGCCTCTTTTTTACCTTTACCCACAGTAAAAACTTTTCCTTGTCCCGTATCTCCTTGGGCAGATAAGCTTTGGTCCATGCGGTCGTGGGTTCTTTCATACGCTCAGTCCTCACTTCCCTTGAAGACTTTGTTTGCGGCGTAGGTGAACACGGCGACCATCACCGTCAGCACAATTGCCCCCGCCATCGCAAAGCCATAATTGAATTTCACCCGGCCTGCGTTATAGATCCAATACCCCAACACCATGCTAGACCCCTGCGGCCCGCCTTGGGTCATCACATCGATCGCCGCAAAAGCCTTGAACGAATTGATGAACTTCATGATGAACACAAAGGAAAGGGTGGGCGTAAGCATAGGTATGGTAATCTTACGCAGCACGGTCCAGCGGCTTGCCTTATCCAGCTTGGCCGCTTCATATACTTCCGCCGGCAGCGCCTGCAACCCCGCGATGATGATGAGCGAATAATAGCCAATCGATTTCCACACCGTGACGATAGCCACCGAAATCAGCGAGGTCCTCGCATCCATGAGCCAGTTGGGTCCTGTTATGCCAAACAGCGCCAATGCTTGATTGATGATACCGTGCGGGTCCAGCATAAGCACCCACAGGATAGCCACCGCCACCATCGATGAAATGTGTGGAGTAAACACAAGGGTCTGGGCAAAATTGTGCACCCGCGTATTTTTGGATAGCCAAGATGCCATGAGCACTGTCACGGCCATGAGCAGTATCACGGTAACGAACGCAAAAAACACGGTATTTATAATCGCGCGAACAAACTCATTGTCTCGAGTGAATATCATTTTAAAGTTCCATAGTCCCACAAAGCGCGAGTTTTTGATATCCACCAAGTCCACCTTGAAAAACGCTCCAATCATCATGAACAGGAATGGTAGAAGCGTAAAAAAGATAGCACCAAAGGCAGCCGGTATCATATAAATATACGCCGGATTCAGCTTGGTGAATATCCTGCGCTCCACGCGGTCAAACCTCTTTTGCGCCGCACATTTTTTCACTTCCAAACGAATGGCACGGTAGTCGCGATAAGCTTCCCGCTCCTGGGGGTCCAAGCCCGCTCGATAGTCTCTCAGTTCCGCCTTGAGACCAGCCAGCCGCTGACGAGCCTCCGCTGACGCTGCCCTATTCCCGCGGACCGCGCGGACTTCCGCCTGCTGCTGCTCCATTGCGTCGCACAACTCATTATACCGTTTGCCAACCTGCTGCAAATTCTTCATAGGCCTTTTGGATCACCTCCTCCTCGTATACACGCTTGCCCTGCACGTCGAACACATACAGATTCTGCTTTTCCAAGCGGAACACCAGCGGCTCGTTCAACTGCCGCCTAGTCTTGGACAGTTCCTTCACGAATACTTTTTGCTCCCCAGAATCCAACAGGTACAAAAACTCCGAACCATGATTTTCAAAACTTTTGATCGCCTTGCGTACGACTATTCCGTCCGTCCCCTTTTCTGTGCAGTCGAACTGTACATCTCGCGGGCGGAACCCCACCTGCAGGCCGCTGGGGCAGGGGATGATATTCATGCCCGGATCGCCGATAAAACGTGCAACAAACACACAGTTGGGGTCGTTATGTATTTCAGTGGGAGTGCCCTGCTGCATGATACGCCCCTCATTCATTACTACGATATTGGTTCCCATCGTCATGGCCTCGATTTGATCGTGCGTCACATAGATGAAAGTAGATTTGAGGGTATCGTGCAGTTGAATGAGTTCAGTGCGCATATCGCTGCGCAATTTTGCGTCCAGGTTGGAGAGCGGCTCGTCCATCAAAAAACATTCCGGCATCTTTGAGATTGCACGCGCTAGGGCTACCCGCTGGCGCTGCCCGCCCGAGATACGCCCAGGACGCCGATCTGCATATTCTCCCATGCCCACAATGTCCAATGCCTTCTGCACGCGCTCCCGTATCTCGAACCGGGGCAGTCGGGCGTTCACAAGGCCAAACTCGATATTCTCGCGCACGGTCATATGCGGGTAGAGCGCATAGTTCTGGAATACCATCGCAAGGCCGCGGTCACCCGGCTCCAAGTTGGTGATGTTGATATCCCCCATGCGTATCTCACCTTCTGTGATTTCTTCCAACCCGGCAATCATGCGCAGCAGAGTCGTTTTGCCGCAGCCGGATGGTCCCACTAGAACAGTAAAACTTCCATGCGGAATGGTCAGCGTAAGCCCATCCACCGCGCGCTTGGGCTGCACCTGCACCTTGGCCTTGCGCAGGCCCCTTCGCTTTTGAGGCGGGGCCTCATAAATCTTTACAATGTCGTTCAGTATGATATCCGCCATGATCTCACCCTTTACATTCTTTAAAGCTTACAAGTTCTATGCCTTGCGCGCGCAGAAACTGCGCGGCATAGGGGTCAGTCAGTACGCTGTGTTCCTGCACCCTTTGCAGATTATAGCTGGAGCTTTGCAGCAGAACCTCATCCGCAAACGCAGGGTGCACCATCAGTTCCGCAATGGCCTTTTTCGGAAGTGCGCCCACTAGGGATGTAAACTTCTGCATCAGTCCATCGCGCCCTTCGCCGGGCAGCACCTTGAAGTTTCCTTCAAAGTATATCGGCGGGTACATTCCGCATGCAAACTGCCTCACCGGCACTCCGTGGTTCTCAGCAAGCCGCAGCAGGCTATCGCGGACCTTGCTGAATTTCTGGTGGGCATACAGGTGGGAATCGATGTGTGTAGGTCCACGCCCTACCAAAGTGACAAAACACTGGTATTGGGCCTCCAGTTCTTCATCCAGTTCTCCCACATCATAACCTTCGTCGCTGCCCAACACAGCAGGCTTCTGAAACATGCCATTCTTCAGCAGGCTAGGGCAGCTCGTAAGAGGCCCCCCCAATGAGATATTCACATGCAGCCCTACTGCTAAGGCCGGCTCTCTCTTTGCCAACTGTGCGGCCAGAAGGGTGGCGGACGTATTCACCATCATCGTGGTCGAGGTGACAACACCCCGGCACATCGCGTCATAGATGCCGTAAGTGACTCCGCTGGTGAGCCCAAAGTCATCGGCATTAACAATCAGTTTCATAGCAGTTCGGGCCAATAGCCCTGGTTCGCGTCTTGAAGATCGTCCAGCACTGCGCGCGCTTTCTGAGCATCAACGAGCGTGCGGTTCAGCGTGAGCGCTTTCAGCGCTTTTTCGTAAGACTTTTCAAAGTATGCCTCTACCGTGAGGGTCTCGTATGCATACTGTCCCTCCATAAGGCCCTTCATAAACACATCAATCTCGCCAAAAGGCACTGGCTGCACACCACCCTTACCCACATGAGCCAGACATTCCACCATAGCGTCTTGATGAAAATTTGTAATCACACCGTCATTGCGCGTTATCATGATAAAGGGCCGCCCTTCATCATAGGCGATACTAGCAGCCACCTCTACGATCATGTCTGCATGTGCTTCATTCTTAGCGATACTGGAACCTTGTGCCGTACCCTCGCGCTGCACGCGCGCACATTCCTCAAACACCCGCCTCTGACGCCCGTTCTCAACCTCTTCTGTGCGCGTATGGATAGGATCCAGACGTTCCACAACCTCCTGCGGGTAAAGATAGTATTGCAAATATGTATTGGGGATATAGTTAGGGAAGTCCCTCACCATGGCCTTCACAGTACTGTAGGTTTCGAGCCAGGAGGCATCTCTCTCAGCTGCGTCCGCTGGTGCAAAGCCATCGCGAAGTATTTTTTCGCGGAGCTGCGGCATCAGATCTTGTCCCGATGCATTCTGCAGTTGTGTAAACCAGCCGAAATGGTTTAGGCCTATGTATTCCGGATGCAACTCGCTGCGGTCGATCCGTAATATCTTTGCAAAAGCCTGCAGCAGGTTTACCGGCTGGTCACACATATTCACGATTTTCTTGTCCCCCGGGAAAACCTTATCCAGCGCCAAAGCTACAATCGCTGCCGGGTTGGTATAGTTCAAAATCCACGGGTCATTCGCATAGGTGCGCGCATCCCGCACGATCTCAATCATATCCGGGATGGACCGCATGCCGTAGGCGAACCCACCTGCACCGCATGTCTCCTGCCCCACCACTCCGTGCGCCAGAGGAATCTGTTCGTCCAGCTTCCGCATCGCGAAGCCCCCTGTGCGAATCTGGCAGAATACAAAATCCACCCCAGTGTAGGCCTCCCGCTTGTCGGTAGTGTACGTCACCTGTACGCCAGGGTATTCCTCTGCAAACAGTATCTGTGCGAACCGGCCGATTGGCTCCTGCCGCGCCCCATCTGTGTCGAACAGGCGCAGCTCCTCCAGAGGGAAGTCATCCTTTTTCACGCACAAGCTCTTCAGCAGCCCCGGTGTCCAAGTAGAACCTCCGCCTACAATGACCACTTTATTCTTTTTCATCCGCATACACCTCGTTGCCTTTTACCGCCGGACGGAAGCGCTATCACCGCCAGCATACTCCGCCCCGCTTGGTCTGCCTTCAGACTACTACATCCACACACACTTTTCCAGAGGTTTGCCGCCTTCTGTAACAAATTACGAAATATGGAACATTTTCATAAAATTCTCTTTCTGTTAACGTCTCAAATTTGACATTCTATCTCGTAAGATGCTATCATAAATATGTTTTGCCAAAAGATTTGTATTCGTCCATGCTATAAACAGCGAGGTGCTTTACTGTGTTCCAATGTTTCCCCGTAGAGGTCATCAACTCTCTCAGTTCGCTGGAGCTGGAGCTTTTGCGATACATTAACAGCCATAAGGAAGATGTCGTCACCTCCTCCATTCAAGATTTGGCCAAAAACTCTTTTGTTTCTACCACCACGGTTATCCGGTTATGTAAAAAGCTGCACCTGGACGGGTACAGCCACCTAAAATATTTTATTCGCCAAACAATGCGCGATGGATGCTCTTCCGCGTCCACTTATGCCTCTCACTCGCTTCAAGATCTGCTGGAAGAAGAGCTGAGCGATATTGAGCGCACAGGGCGCGGCCTTGATTTGGGCATGGTGCGCAGTGTGGCGGCTCTAATGGAGCAGCAATCTCAGATACATTTTTTTGCCAAGGGCCTCACCAGCATCGTATTTGAATATACTGCACGCCACCTGTTATCGCTGTCCCGCCATGTCACGCTTTACAACGACACCCATGTGGCCTACATCCAGGCTGACCATATGACCTCCCGTGATCTGGTCTTTCTGGGTTCTCTGAGCGGCGAAACCGAGCAAGTCATCCGCATGGCGCTGATTGCCCAGTCCAAACAAGCCAAAATCGTCACCTTCACCACTTCTCCTACCTCCAAGCTGGCCCAGATTGGCGATTACCATTTTGTTATGGAAAATAACGCTACTACGACATTAGATGTGGATACAAAATCGCGCTGTCAGTTGATGCTCATCCTAAACCTTATCGTAAAGGCTTTTGTGCAAATGACTGACGAAGAGCGTCTTTCTTGAAACGTTCCCAGCGCGTCCAGGCGTTGCGCTTGATTTATCCTATTCCGCAAGTTGCGCTAACCCCAAAAATATAAGAATTATATTTGCCATAAAATACAGAATATGTGCTTTTTTATGTGAAGTAGAGATGCGCAAAACAGAAGCAAAATAGTTAAGGAGCGAAAAACTATACGTTGGAGAAAGCGTAGCAGAAGCAAAGCCCGGCAGAAAAGCGTATAGGAATACCGGTCAAGCGGAACGTCTGAAAGATTTAGGCACGCGGTAGGAGTGAGAGCCGAACAATACCGCGGCCAGAGCAACAGCTAGAGATGAGATGTGAGCCACCATATTCATATTCTTGAAATAAATGTGATCAAGGTCACATCCTGAATAATTTCTTGTCGGTAGATTGCAAACAAACCTTTCCATTGGTGTTGTTTTACGTCAATTTTATCAAACAGCGCCTCCCTTTCTACAATTGTGGAGTCATTTCCGGTTTTAGCCATGCCTAGAAATCTTTGATATCTCTATGTTTTTCGAATTTTGCTCATGACTATAAAATAGTTCTAAGGAGGTATATTCGAATTGCTGCTGAATCGGGAGACCGCCTCCGAGATCGTACGCCTGCTGAGCGAGGGGTTTGACTTGCCGGTCCGTATATATCTCTCACTTTGGTATAAGCCAATTGCATGCGCTTACTCCAAACGGCTGTGCAAGCATTTCGTCAATGATGTCGAACTGTTGAAAAAAGCAACGCCGTACAACGACGGCTGCATATTATTCTATTGGACTCCATACGGCGAATGCAGCGTATTATTGTGTGGAAACTCGCAACAGTATATTATATTAGGGCCCGTTACACTGGATTCCACCACCGGAGGAGAAGATTTTCCTTTATGGGATCTGGAAGGATTTCAGACGATACACAATCTGCTCCCCGTATTTAATTTTTCAAAGCTGGAAACCATCGTACACCTGTGTGCCCGCATCCTACAGCTTGATTCCGGCGCTCTGAAAACACTGCATATCAACCGCCATCCACGACATGATAATATGTACTCTTCCAAAGTTCAGCCGCTCCATGCGGAGCTTGAATACCGAAACCAGTTGGCGATGTACACGAAAACAGGGAACCATGTACGACTGAAGCTGTTGATGGCACTGTATATCGATCTTTCCACGAAGCCGCCCACTGGTCCCCAGACTCTGCGGATGCGAAAAGACGATTTGATTGGCTTTTTGTCGCTCATGACCGGTGCCGCCACAGAAGCGGGAATGAACTATATCGAAATACGGTTCTTGCGTACAAAATATATGGATGAGATCCATCAGGCAGAGACGCTCTTTGACGTCAGTAGGTTGTATGCTCAAATATCCCATGACTTTGTTGTGCGCATCGCTCGAAAGAGCCATACCGCTCCGTCTGATTCGGTGCTACATGCCCTTTCTTTTTTGGATGTGCACTTTATGGAACCCATTACCGTACGACAGATTTCTGAACAGCTGGCGCTTACCGCTCAACAGCTGAACAGCCAATTCCGGGAGGACGCTGGAATATCATTAAGCGATTATGTCTCCTTGCAGCACCTCTCATACGCTAAACTCCTGTTATGCACCGAGATGCCTATTGCGGAAATTGCAGCGGAAACACTTTTTCCGTCGGCAAGCAGTATGAGCGCTGCGTTCAAAAAATTCTGGGGAATCACACCTATGGAATATCGACGACTCAAACTGAGCCGCTGACACGCGCGCAGCGCAGACATTGATAAAAGCCCTGTTGAGAGCTGTTTGCACCGCTTTGCGGCAGACTCTCAACAGGGCTTCGGTTTGTGTCAGCAATAAAGAAATATCAAGGGGACAGGGTTTTGTTTGCAGACATCCATGAGCGGGAAGACTTTGTCGATGCCCCCATTCACCTCCTGATAAACAATTATTTCGCAGTCTTGCCCAATTTCCAAGCAGTCATTTTATCACGAACATCTTTGTTGATATTCCAGATAAAGGTGAAACTGAGGAAAGAGAGTACAGCAGCCAGTAGCGGGAAGCCGATGACCATCAGCTTAATGCCGGTGATCGTGCCCGCAGCCTGTGCCAGACCGGCTTTGGTAAGTTCGGGATTGTAGCCGATGGCGGCGATGAGCAGCACGGTGAGAGAACCGGTGATGGTGCTGCCGATGCGGCGGGACAGAGAGAAAAAGCCATAGATCGTGCCCTCGTTGCGCTTGCCAGTGAGGTACTCGTTGTAATCGATGGATTCCGCCACAAGGCCCCACTGCATCTGCACAGACATAATTACCAAACCGGCGGCAATGGAGTTCCAAACCACGAACAGCAGGGCGTTGATCTCGGCCATCATCAGGCAATAAGCCAACAGTCCGCCGTACATTGCCGCGCCCACCAGCAGGCAGAAGCGGATGATGCTCACCAGATCCCACTTTTTCGTCAGCAGCGGAGCGGACAGCAGGATCGCGATCTGAAGCGCGGAAGAAAGGCCAGAAGCAACAGACTGCATGCCAACATCGCCCAGAACGTCTGCATACATATACAGCGTGGCGCCCTGGCCAAGCGCCTGCACGGCTGTGATGCTGATGGAATGCAACACCAACGCCAGGAACGCGCGGTTGTGGGCAAAAATGCCCCAGATGTCGGAAAGCTTGAATTTGGAAGCGGCTTTTTCCTCCTGCGTCTGCACAGCCTGCGCCTGCAGCGCGGCTTTGTTGCGCTCGGACGTCAGCGCCCAGTGCAGGAAAATGATGACGCCGCCCAGACAGGCTGCGATGACAGATGCAATAAAGTAGCCCTGGGTATTTTCACCCACGCGGGCCAGAACCTGCGGGATAATAATACCGGCAACCAGACCGCCGACGGTGGAACCCATGCCGCGGGCAGAAGCCAGCGTGGCGCGTTCGGTGTCGTTGGTGGCCATGGCGCCCAGCAAGGAGCCCATGCCGATGTTCATCATTGTGTAGCCGCCCTCATAGATGATCTTAAGGATGAACAGCGCCACCAGCATCGGGATGCCGCCGCCCATACGGGCCGGGATACTGTAGAACGCAATCATGCCAAACACGATAAGCGGGATGGACGCCAGAATCCAGGGCCGGAATTTGTCTTTCCCCGGTTTTGCTTTTGCAAAAGTGATGTCCATGATGGTACCCATGAGTGGATCATTGACTGTATCCCACACGTTCCATACCAGAAGCATCGTTGCAAGGATGCCAGCATTTACTTCCAACTGCACCTGTAAGTAGCGGCTCATATACATGGCCACCATATATATGGTGATAACACCGCCCGCATCGCCACAACCGTAACCAATCACATTTTTAAATTTCAATTTGGGAATAGTGCTTTGCGTTTTTACCGTATTCTCCACTTTTAATGATTCCTCCTTTGCATTTTTCGGAAAGCAACAATCATCCGCAATTTAAAGGATAAAGAATATGTGTTGATTTTCACATTGCAAAAAGGCAGTACACTTTGCGTTTATTGTGTAAAAAAATATAAACTTTGAATTTATCTGCATAAATTTCACAATATTTTATATTTAATTTTATACAATATAAACCAAGTGGAACATTGAGCCGCATTTATATAAAATATGTGCCTATAAAGAAAAAACATTTTTGGCATCGATTGGGAATCAGGTTTTCTTTTGATTTTATACGGCCCAATCATTTGTACCGCAAACTCTGCTGAACCCGATACCGGCGTATTAGCCGATGCCTTTGTCCTGTCCAATTCATTCTTGTAATTTTTCAATGCTGTTATATAATAATTATATATGGAAAGCAGCGACCATCCGCAATTTAAAAGATAAAGATTTTTGAATTTGCAGAAAGAGATTTTTTGGCAATAAAAATGCGTGTTGCTTTGATTGGCTATGGCCGCAGCGGCTGGAGGATTCACGGTGCTTTCTTCAAAAAAGAGGACAATGATATTTGTGATGTCATTGCCGTCGTGGAATACGATCCCGCGCGTCAGGCGGCCGCAAAGGCGGATTTTTGCTGCGATACATACAGCGATTACAAAGAACTGTTCCGGCGCGATGACATCAATCTTGTTGTTAGTGCCTGTTATTCCAATGAGCACTACGCCGTCGCTTTGGATCTTCTGAACCATGGACACAATGTCCTCAACGAGAAACTGCTTTGCAAAACACCTCAATTAGCACAGGGGCTGATCGATGCCGCCTAAAAGAACAACGCGGTATTCACGGTATTCCATCAATACAGATACAACGATTACTACATCAAAATGAAAGAGCTGCTGGAGCAAGGCATCATCGGTGATTTGAAGCTCATTCGCACCAGCCAGAATTCTTTTGCGCGCCGGTACGACTGGCAAACTCTTCTATACCGTGAAGGCGGCGCGATGCGCAACAATCTTGCTCACTCCATTGAGCAGATTATGGACCTCGCCAGCAACGATGAACTACCGAAAATCCATTCAAAACTCGCTATCTGGAATTCTGTCGGCGACGCGGAGGATTATGTCCACATCTCCATAGAATACGCCAACGGTCTGCTGTGCGAATTGGAGTGTAACCCCGCCGACGCGTATAACGACAGTCCCTTATTTTATTTGTACAGTACACGCGGCACAACGAAAGTATTCCCCACCCGTATCCTTGTCAAATATTATTTGGACGGTGAGAGTCCCATCTCGGTGTTGGATCATAAGTCTCTGCACAGCGGCGACGGCAAGCCTGCTTATTGCTCATACAGCATTGTCTGGCATGAAGAAGAGATTACACTCCACGCCGACATATGGAACGCTTTCGGTAAAATCACCAACCGTTTTTATCACGCTCTGTATGACCACATATTTAACGGCGGAGAATTGTTCATGAAACCCGAGCATGTGAAAGCGCAGGCTGCTATCATGTGCGAAGTGGAAAGGCATAATCCGCTGGAATTGAAATTCGATAAACCCGAATAGTCCTGTTTTTTTAATGTTGCTTGAAAAACAGCGTTGAAAAAAATGATTCAAAAAGCAGGCAGCGGAAAAGAATGCCTCAGCACCTCTTTCCCGTTGCCTGCTTTTGTTGCGCTACAATGAGCAGTTCGCATCCAGTCGCATAGACGAAGCTCCTTTTTAATTCTGCTGGAAATGAGTACGATAAGGTCCAATAAATTGCGCAAATTGAATAGAGGATAAAAAGAGACATGGTTTGCAGAACTCTGGTAGAATGAAGTCGCGACACACCATTCTGAAAGGAGTCTGTAAACCATGTCTGAGAAAATTGTACAGCTAAACGAGGAAGTAATCAAGGGTCAGCTTAAGGAAATGGTCCGTGGCAGCGTGGAAGAAACACTGAATGAGTTGTTGGAGCAGGAAGCGGAAAAACTGACCCAGGCTGCCCGTTACGAGCGCAATGAGACCCGTCAGGGCTACCGCAGCGGCCACTATGACCGGAACCTTACCACCACCTCCGGAGACGTCACGCTCCATGTGCCTCGCCTTAAGGGCGTCTCTTTTGAAACAGCCATCATTGAGCGGTATCGCCGGCGAGAGAGCAGCGTGGAGGAAGCGCTCATCGAGATGTACCTTGCCGGCGTCTCTGTACGCCGGGTGGAGGATATTACCGAGGCCCTGTGGGGCAGCAAGGTATCTCCTGCCACCATCAGTGAGTTGAATAAGAAAGCCTATGTCCACATTGAGGATTGGCGGAACCGCCCGCTGCAGGGAGGCAAGTATCCGTATGATTAGTTCTTATTAGGAACGCTGTAATATCAAGGCTTTCCGGGGCCTGCAATACCGGAAGAAAATAAAACAGAGCTATCACATTACGCAGAAAGCCGTCCGTTGAGGAAAACGGGCGGCTTTTTTGCGTGGATGGCCCGAAAAGGAGGCGAAAATTTTCAAAAAATAATAGCAAAATTTTCGGAGAAAACTTTGTGCAAAACGATGAAATTTAAGGAGGTTAGCAAATGGCAGAAGAAAAGCGCCCTCTGGAGTCAGAGCCGCAGGCGGCACCGGAGGCCAGTACGCCTGACGTCCCCGGTGCCCCTGCCCCGGACTTGTCGGGCGATATTTCCCAGCCGGTGCATGACGGCCCTGCCCAGCCGGACCCCGGCGACGTGGTGATTTCTTTTGAAAAGATCGACGAGTTATTGAAGGAGCGCCGCGATGCCGCCCGTGAAAAGGTGGAACAGGAATCGCCGCCTGAACCATCGGCTGAAGGCGGCAAAGAGGAAAAAACCAAGCCAGAACCCGAGCAGCCCAAGCCCCGCCGGGGCCGTCCCCCGAAGGAAAAGGCTGTGTCCGAGGACAAGGACACGAAGGCGGCGACGCCCCGCAGGGGCCGCCCACCCAAGGCTGACAAGGCGGCCCCTGGCAAGGCCACGCCGCCCAAACCTCGAGACAAAGTGTCCCGAAGCGGCAGCGAAAAAGCTACCGCAGATAAGGGCGGAAGCATTTCCGCCGCTGCTCCCGCGCAGGAGCAGGCTCCGGCAGCGCCGACGCCCCCGCCACGCCCTGTGGAGGAGGGCAAGGTCATCTATCTGAAGCTCTCCGAGCTGCACCCGTTCCATACCTTCCGGGACCACCCGTTCAAGGTGGAGGACAACGCGGCCATGACCGATTTGGTCAGTACCATCAAGGAGCATGGCGTTATGACCCCCGCCACCGTCCGCCCGGAAAAGGACGGCAGCGGCTATGAGATCGTGGCGGGCCACCGCCGCCATCGCGGCAGTGAGCTGGCCGGTCTGGACGAGCTGCCCTGTATCGTGCGGGACATGACCGACATTGAGGCCGTCCGCGAGATGAAAAACAGCAACAAGCAGCGCGGCGATCCCCTGCCCAGCGAACTGGCAAAGCTGCTGGATCTGGAAGTGGAGGCCATCAAGCACCAGGGCGGGCGGCTGGACAATGTAGCCCCCGGCGACATCGGCAAACGCTCCGTTGAGATCGTGGGAGAAAATAACGGCATGAACTATAAAAAGGTCATGCGTTATATCCGGCTCAACTCCCTTGTCCCGGAGCTGCTGAACAAGGTGGATGATAAAAAGCTGGGCTTCATGCCCGCTGTGGAGATCTCCTACATCAAGCCGAAAAACCAGCGGCTTATCGCCGTCTCCATTGACGGCGAGCAGTCCTCGCCCTCCCACGCACAGGCGAAAAGGCTGCGGGAACTGGACCAGGCGGGCAAGCTCAACGGCGACATTATCGACGGAATCTTATCTGAAAAGAAAAAGGAGGATCGCGGCGTGATCATTTCTACTGCGGAACTGGAAAAGTATTTTGGCAAGGAGGTCACTCCCGCCAAGATGAAAGAGCAGATCATCTCTCTGCTGGATGACTGGAAGGCCAAGCAGCCGCCCGAGCTGGCCAAGCCTGAAAAGAAAGCGGATCTGGAGAAGTAAACCTCGAGACAGATTGTCCCGAGGTTTTTTCACGCCCTTTTGCCCGTGGCTCTGCTGGTATATATCCCCCGTCGCCGCCCATTCCCCGGCACGGGCGGGCCGGGCAGTCAAGGGTGCATCGCACCGCCGTTTGCGGCGGCCAGCCCTTGACGGCCTGTCCCGGCTGTGCCAACCCCGGCGGCGCGGCGGGGGCATATATCCTCCAGAGCCACCCCCTTTCCCAAGAATGGGAAAGGGCGGGGGGATAGGGCTGAACACAATTTATAAAATATGGAGGTTCTAAACATGAAACGACCCCTTGCGTATATTACCGCCGCATGGAGCGGCGACGATTGCGAAAACGCGGAACTGGCGGCGAAGTATTGCCGCACCGTCTACAAGGCGGGCTTTTCGCCCATCTGCCCGACCCTGTACCTGCCCCTGATCCTCAACGACGCCATTCCCGAGGAACACAAAGACGGCATCGACATGAGCCGTAACCTGCTGCGCCGTTCCCATGTGCTGGTGGTCTGCGGCCATACCGTCACCGAGGCCATGAAAAACGACATCGCCGTGGCCCAGCGGCTGGGTATCACCGCCACTACCCTTGAAGGCATCCTGACCGTCAAGGGGCAGGGCCGCAAATAAGATGGCGGAGCTTCGGTTGGGCAGCCTGTTTGACGGGATCGGCGTGTTCCCGCTGGCGGCTGTACGCTGCGGCGTCGAGCCGGTATGGGCCAGTGAGATCGAGAAAGCGCCGGTGTCCATCACCAGCCGCCACTTCCCCCACATGGCGCATTTGGGCGACGTGACAAAGCTGGACGGCGGGGCGATCCCGCCCGTCCACGTCATCACTTTCGGCTCACCGTGTCAAAATCTCTCACAGATCGGCAACCGCACGGGCCTTGCGGGGGAAAAATCCAGCCTGTTCTTTTATGTCATCCGCATCATTCGAGAAATGAGGGAGGCGACCAATGGACTGTTTCCAGTTACGGCTGTGGCCGCCGGCAACGCCCCAGATATGGTGGAGGTTTCCTTTACCATGATGGATAAATACATGGATGCCGGCATTTTGGAGCCCTTGAATTCCTATTTTGACGCATGGGAAGACAAAAAAGCCTACGACCAGGTCTATCTGGACAGCTTTACCCGTAACGACGACCTTCTGGGGCTTGTGTCCTGGAGCACCGCGTTCTATCTGGCTTACAACAAGGCCCTGTTCGAAGAGGCCGGGATCGAAGCCCCTCCTGCCACCTGGGAGGAAGCGCTGGAAGACGCCAAGCTGCTCAATGATCCCGACAACCAGGTGGCTGGCTACGCCACCCTGACCTCTGAGTGGACCGAATGGTTCTTCCAGTACTATGTCTGGCAGGCCGGCGGTGATCTGAGTAAAGAAAACGAAGATGGCACACTGGAACTGACCTTTACCGATCCCGCCGTCATCGAGGCCGGCAAATATTATCAGGAGCTGCGCGCGGCCAATGTCCTGCCTTCCGACCTGACTTTGAAATTCGGCGATCTGCAGGATAAATTCGCACAGGGCAAAATTGCCATGATGCCGTTTGCGGGCGACTGGGTTTCTATCATGGTTGCCAAGGGCATGAAAGTGGAGGATATCGGTCTGGCGCTGCTCCCGGCAGGTCCCAGCGGAAAATCTGTTACCACCGACATGGGCCAGTGCATGGTAATCAACGCCAAAACGTCTCAGGAGAAAAAAGACGCGGCCTGGGAATACATCAAGTTCATGCTTTCCCTCGACACGCTCAACAAGCGCGCTGAAAACATGGTCGCCACCGGCGGCATCAACCCGCAGATCTACGCCCGCAACGACTTTGACCTAGCAGCCGCCACCGGTATGCCGGCGGAGTGGACCGAGGTCGTGAACGCCTCCAAGGGCGGCCGTCTGGAGTTCCCCGGCAAGGCCATTGTCGGCTCCTATGTGGACCGCGCCGTCCAGAATATCCTGACCGATCCCAACGCGGATGTGGAAAAGGAATTTGCCGCCGCACAGGAATCCGTGCAGCTTGAGGTCGTGGATGACTATAACGCGGAAATCAAAGAAGCAGCCTAGCTTTTTCATAACACCTCCTGCGGCTCTGCCGTCCTGCCATGTCTTCAAAACAGACACGGCGGGGCGGCATTGCCCATCTCCTGTAGTTTCCTGTATAATATGGTTGAGGTGATGTGCTATGGCGAACATCCGTCAGTTTCGGAAAAAGACTCATACAGCGATCAACAATTTCTTCCGCCGGGTGCCCATCTTTCCCCGGCTTTTTTGCGTGATGCTGCTGTTGACGGTCATTCCCACTACACTGGTCACATTGATCAGCTTTCACAGCTATGTAGCAGAAATCAAAGAAAATACAGAGCATTTCATTTCGCTTTTGGTCGGGAACATTTCCGTACAGGTCAAAGAGCGGCAGGAGACCTATGAGCGATCGGCCCGGGCTTTTTATTCCGACGGAGAAATGATGGACTTGCTGGAACAAAATGCCCAGCTCGCTCTGGAGTCTGGCTTTCAGACAAACAGCACTTATCTGCAAAATAAGCATTTGGTGGAGCGCCGCCTGTTTGACATGACTGAAAGCAGCAAATATGTTCTGAACCTTCAGTTCATTACTGACTATGACCAGTACTGCATGCGTAACAGCAATAACGAGCAGCGCGGATGTGTGCTTCATGACCTGCAAGGCTTTCTGCACAGCAATTATTATCAAAAAACACTCTACGAAAAAGGATACCCCTGCTGGTTCGACACCACGCAGGTAGATGACCTGATCTACAAATACGATTACAGTACGAGCGGTACACTGGACACTCTCACCATGACAGTTGCTGTTTACTCCCCACAATCACGGGAGCTGCTTGGAATTTTGATGTACAACCTGGATCGGCGTTTTTTGACACAGTCATTGACCAATTATGCTTTTTATGGAACTGGAAATACGTTTTTGGTTGGCCGTGACTCTGTAATCAGCACATTGAACCCCAATTTAAAAGCGCCGCTTCTCAGTGATGAGAGCAGCATCCAGACCCGTGTTTTAGCTGGCAGCAGCGGCTCTTTCACCTTGGAAGATGACGGACGCAACTTATTTGTCTCATTCCAGAAAAGCGCCAAAATGGATCTGTATGTGGTTCACATCGTGGATATGGACACATTGCTGGAGCCGGCATACAGCATACGCAACAAGTGCCTTTTTCTGGTCTTTCTTGTTCTTTTGCTGTGCATCATTCTTGCGCGCTGTACAGCACGCAGTATTTCGGATCCCCTGCGCAGCCTTGTCGGCAGCATGGAACGCTTTGGCCACAACGAATTTCAGGAGAGATGCACCGTTGACGGCCGCGATGAGCTGACCGTCGTAAGTTCCGGGTTTAACCAGATGGCCGAGGATACCGAGCGGATGGTGGACGAGATCGTGACGGCGAACCTGCGCCAAAAAACGTTGGAGCTCAGCAAAGCCACAGCGGAGCTGAACGCACTGCAAATGCAAATCCGTCCACATTTTCTGTACAATACGCTGGATCTGATTCGCTGGGAGATGATCCGCATCGTCGGAGATGAAAGCAGCGCCAGCCGTATGCTGGACAGCTTCTGCCAGCTGATGCGGATGTCCATCAAAAAAGGGGAGGAGCTTGTTTCCGTGGCTTCCGAGTTGGAGCACGCGCAGGTCTACCTGGATGTGGTCAACTTCCGAAATACGGAAAAAATACAGCTGCTCACCTCGATTGAGTTCGATACAGATGCATTTTTGATCCCCAAACTGACCCTGCAGCCCTTGATTGAAAACACTGTGATCCACGGTTTTAAAAAGCACATCCGTCCCCCGGTCGTTCACATCCGCGGCTGGCGGATTAAAAACATGCTGATGATCACCATTACGGACAATGGGCGCGGAATGCCCTCTGATGAACTGGAAACGCTGCGCCGGAATCTCTCTGCGGGTGAAGTGCTGGAAGAAAGCAGCATCGGCCTGCGCAATGTCAATCAGCGGTTTAAGCTGCGTTATGGGGATTCCTATGGAGTATCTGTGGAAAGCGTTCAGGACATGGGGACGGAGATTACACTTCGGCTTCCGCTTTCGGAGCAGGGAAAAAAGGAGGACTGCATATGAGCTTCCATTTAATCATTGTAGACGATGAGGAGGCCGCCCTGCGGGGCCTTGCCGAGTATATAAACTGGGATGCGATTGGATATGCGCTTTCCGGCACCGCTCATACCATCGGTGAGGCCATGGACTTGATCGAGCACGAACCGGTGGATGTGGTCTTGACGGACATCCAGCTGGAAGATGAGTCCGGCCTCGACCTTGTCGGGCGGCTCAGCAAAGAATACCCGCGTATCCGCTGTGTGATTTTAAGCGGCCACGGTGAATTTGAATATGCGCGGCAGGCCATTCGTTACGGAACCTTTGACTTTTTGACAAAGCCCGTTCAGTTCGATGCGCTGCGGCGCACGTTTGCCCAGCTGGCCCAGCGGCTGTAGCAGGACTCACAAGATATCGGCATGAAAAAGGAGTACACGGAACTGAAACGGGCCCGCTTTTTCAACAACCTGGCCAAAGAAGTACATACCTCTTTTGATCCTGCGGTCGCCCTTGATCTTGGGATCCAGACCACTGGTTCACTCTCTCTTGTGCGGTTCCGATTTGAAACGGCCGGCCCCCGGACTGTCCCTTTGGAGGGTGCCAAACACAAATTGCGCGCGGCTATGGAAGAACAGTTCGATCCTGCCGCACATTATGAGATGTTCAACAATGCACTGAATGAATATGCCGTCCTGTTTTACAATTGCAGCGAAACTGCCATTGAATCCATGCTTACACAGCTTGAAAAGGCTTTTCCGCTGCCGGTAAGCATCGGGGTCAGCCGTGTGTTCCATTCTCTGGCCGATTTGTCGCCCGCATATTTTGAAGCAGGCAAAGCTTTGGATTACTGTCTTTTGCGAAAGAACAGCAGCATCGTTTTTTACGCTGCGATCCAGGACGTTTTGTACAAACGGAATATTATCTCAGACGAACTGGCGCTGGAGCTCAACAAAGCATTCGCGCAGAAGGATATCCATGAATTGCTTACAATCACGCAGCGGGAAATGAACAGGCTGAACCGCGGCCGTGATTCAATCAATTATCTCTACTCTTTCTGCGTGGAACTTCAGCTGCTGGCGGATCATTTTCTTCGGAGTTACCTGCCCGGTTATACCGGGCAGGATATTGCAGAAGCAACCAGGCAAATCGTCCTCCGAGACAGTGCTGAGGCACTCTGTGAATACAACCGCGCCTATATCCTCTCACTGGAAAAGTCCATTCAGCAGGCGACGCCCTATGTCAGCGACACTGTACAGAGCATCCAGCGCTACATCCAGGAGCATTATGCAGAGGACATCTCGCTGCAGACGCTGGCCAACCAGTTTTTCCTGCACCCCAATTACCTCAGCCAGCTTTTTACGGAAAAAACCGGCCGGAATTTCATCGACTACCTGACCCAGGTGCGCATGGAAAAGGCCCAGGGGCTGCTGCGAGATACCGGGCTGCGCGTTTACGACATCTCTCAGATGGTGGGCTATGAAAGCCCCAAATATTTCAGCAAGGTCTTTAAGGAGGTCACCGGCTGCACGCCCAAGGAATACCGGGACCGGCAAAAATAACAAGACGCCGGGCAGGCGGCGCGAAGCTTTGCGGCACTTACCCGGCCCGAAAGGATACCTGTATGGAACATTTTACTCCCGACATCCATATTGAGCTGCCGTCCTTCACAGAGAAGAGTGTCAGCGTTTCCGATTTTGGCGCAAAGGCGGAAGCGGGGAGTTGCAGCACCGCGGCCTTCCGCGAAGCACTCTCCGCCTGCGAGACGCTTCCTGGCGCCGTTCTGGAAATTCCTCACGGCGTTTATCATTTTTATGAGGCGCCCGGAGATGTTTTCCTGCCGGTTCATGGCCTGCATGATCTGACTGTGGAAGGGAATGGCAGCGAGTTGATTTTCCATTCTCCCGTTGCCTATTGGGATATTGCCGACAGCTCCCGCGTCCATCTGAAAAACATGGTGCTGGACTGGGCCTGGGATGACGCTCCTCTGTCCACTGTGGGCGTGGTGCGCCATACAGCGCAGGACGGCCGGTATCTGGATATTGAATTTCCATCCTGTTCTTACATCCCTTCAGATATGGATATCCGCATCGTCGGTCCCTTTGATCCAAAACGGTATACACCGGGCTGCCCCGGCGGCATCGAATTCCGCCCTTATCACAACAACCATATCCATTTGGCCGGTGATGCGGGAATCGACGCGGAGATGCAGCAGCTCGTCCGGGAGCTGTGCAACATCCTTCAGCCCGATATGCAGCGTCTTTCCGACAACACCCTGCGCATCTTTACCAAAGATCCTGTCTGGGCCGCACGTCATTTCAAGGCCGGGCAGTGCTATAACTTCCGACACTTTGAATACGATGGTGTGGCAGTGCGCACCACCCGCAGCAGCCACGTCACATTGGAGCGTTTGACGGTGTACGGCTGTCCTGGGCATGGCTTTTTCAGCAGCGGCGGCGTACACCATCTTCACTTTGACCATTGCCGCATCCTGCCGCGGCCTGGCACTGCCCGAAGCGTCTCCGTCTCCGTTGATTGCCTGCATGTGGGCAATTCGCAGGGAAACTTTATCATAGAGGACTGCGATTTTTCCGGTGCCGGCGACGACTGCATCAACCTCCACGATAACTCCAGCATGGGCGTCCGCCGGCTGGATGACCACCGGCTTCTGGCGCTGAGGGCAACACAAAGCGCACTGCAGTTCGAGGCAGGCAGCTGTATCGAACTGCGTCGGCCAGACCTGTCCCCCACCGGATATCATTCTCTGGTGAGGATGGTAACCTACCAGCCGGAGCAGCGCACTTGTATTTTGACGCTGGATGAGCCGTTGCCGCTGGAACTGGATGAAGAAACCATTATTTTTAACCGCACCTTTCACACGGATTATTATGTCATCCGAAACTGCCGCTTTACCAACAACCGGGCCCGCGGCGCCCTTTTGCAGGGCAGCCATGGCCTTGTGGAAAATAATCTTTTTGAGAATATCCAGGGAGCGGCAATCCAGATTGAAACAGGCTGCGAAAACCGCTGGAGCGAGGGAAAGGGTGTGGATGATCTGCTGATCCGCGGCAATGTGATCCGACACTGCGACCTGAACGCCTGGCAGATGGCGGTCATTTATATGGGCGTTTATCTGCCAGGCGGCCGCACCGAGTATCCGATATTCACCAACATTGAGCTGTGCGGGAACACCATTGTTGACTGCCCCCGCCTGGCCGGCTTCTTTTCTTCCTGTGAAAACGTGCGTGTACATCACAACACCGTCATCAATGCGCTGCAGATCCCCCTGGACCTTGCCTGCTACGGCTCCAGCACGATGGAGGAACCAATCTACGGCGAGCACTATGAGGGGATCTTCCAGTTTGCGCACAGCCAAAATTGTAGTGCTTTGGACAATCAGATTTTCAGCACGCTCCTCTCTTAAAATTGGAGAATCCCCCCATGTACAACGCTGAACGGTCCTATAAGGGCCACGATTCCAGCAACCCTTAAAGGCGCATAACGATCAATGCCAACCGCACTTGGCATTGCTTTTATTCATGCTTAAGCAAAGAAGCAGCATCCAAGCTACTATAATGGTGAATGTTCGAGCCACCAAAGACTGGCAGAAAGGACGTTGCTTCATGGCAAACAGTTTAGCACACAAAGTGGGTATCGGCCCTCGCATTCCAGCACATCCTGCCGGGTGTAGGGTTCATGGTCATACGCGGTGATCCCCGTGGGGAACACACAATGCCGCGTTTTCATGGCGTAGCAGCCATGGTCGATTCCAATGATCGTCTGCTTGATTTTTCTCTCTCCTTTCTCTCACCCTTGAGGAAACTGCCCCTTTTCTTTCCTCCAGCCGGTAATATACCCGGGGTGGGGGTATGGGGGAGGGGTGAAACGCAGTGCGCCCCGGTCCTTCGGGGCGCTGTTTTACACCTCACGCCCGTAAAAGGGTACACTTCCCCCTGGGCCTGTAGCATGTAAAAAAATAGCCCCAGCTACAGCTGGGGCCTGTTTTATATATATGATCGCCTCCCGGTGCATACGGGAGGCGGAACGATAAAATATTAGGCGGCATGTCGGGAACGCCTTATGTATTTCAATTTTCTATCTGCCTTTTCCTGCATTAAAAATACACGCTATGCCCTGTGATAAAAACCACGCTGTCATTTCTTCTTTTATGACGTCAAGCTCTGCCACAGGAAAACTGAAATCCCCCAGCCACACAATTATTGTTTCTCTTTCCAATGGAGCGGATTCAACAACGGCCTCATAACGCATTTGCCCATCTGAAACAGTGAGCAGATGGTTATACATGTGTATATTTCTTTTTATGGAAAATGTGTATTTCATGCCACTGCCCTCAGTTCAAAAGTATATCAAATCTCACAATCAAACAATTCGCCGTCTACTGTACAGATTTGATTGTAATTTCCTTCCGCCTACCATTTTGATTGTTCCAGTGTATTCATCCAGCTTTTTTTATGATTCCAGCCACTGTAACGTATACCCACCCTTGCAAAAGTATGTGCAGGGATATGGAGGCAACTTAGATAATGCGTCGCATCGATAAACACCTCATCAGTCTAGCAACTGTGGATATCGTCGAGCGCTATATATTTGATATAAACCTCGTAAATTTTCGCATTGTGGGCCATATAGTTCGTAATACGAGACGGAGAGACAATGTAATTGATGGAAAGCTCCGGGTGTTCCTGCCGTTCCACCGTCGATGTGAAGTCACTCACAAACCGATTCCCCGGCGCGCTCTGTTGTCTCTGTGCGTTGGCCCGCTTCACCTTCTGCACTACTCGAACAACCGTGCCTGGCCCGGTATAACGTAGACTTTCAAGATGGGAGGTGCATCAAGACAAATCGTTTTTTCGTCCGACTGACATCTGCTACCACAAGATTTACTGTCGTGGGATCAAGTCCACGTTCCAGACATTCCACGGATGCGTAAAACTGCTTAAGGTCATCTGATGATTTCAAAAAAGCGCAGTCAAAAAAAGTAGTAATACCCCAAAACACCGTGAGCTGCAACTCACGGTGTTTTGGGTTTCCAGGCGGCTTGTGTCCTTTCTGGAATCTTCTGAGCAGATAAGCCGTTTTGGCGCGGCTTTTAAAAAACCGCCTCCGAAGAGACGGTTTTTGGTGCACCAACAGGGACTCGAACCCGGGACCCGCTGATTAAGAGTCAGCTGCTCTAGCTACAGTAACATGTTATAACAAATCCATTGATATGAGTAGCTTCTGTTTTTCCGCAGAAGGTTGAGCCGCCTGTAATTTGTATACTGTTGCAGCCAACATGATCAAACGCGTATTTTACAATCTCCGCCACGTCGGTGGGAAGTACAGCCTTTGGAAGCGGCTTCTTTTTGGCTGCAAGCGTTTCGAACTCTGCCCCGGAAAAACAAAATTCACAAGGTTTTCCAGCCGCGCCAAATTCACATGGCCACAGGCATTGAAAAGCTACCCAGTCAAGTCCTTGTAGAACCGCATTTCCGATATACGGCATCCCGGATGACGTTTTTTTCTTGTAAAAATCGGTGGGTGGGGCAAAAGAAATAAAGTCTACAAATTCGCCATTGTACATCAAAGCCGCCCGTTCGTCTTTCAACGAAATGGTAAACGGCGTTCCCAACTGGGATGCGTATTTCATCAGCTTAATATTGTTCCACGAGAGCATAGAGCCGAGCTGTTTTAGATGAAAGCTCATATCTGTCAGCTGGACGATGGTTTCGTCTGACAAAATCATACAATTGCACATTAATGGATTTGGATTCAAACGCGTATTTTTGCCATATTTTTGATAAACCTGTTTATCAACTTTTGCGCCTCTGCTGACAACAAAACATTTCAGCTCTATTGAATCAACCACATCATTCCCCAAATAATACATTACCTTTGCCCTTCCCTTCCAGCATTAAAGTCAACTGATTGTAGCCTGAAATTCCTCGCAGAGGGTAGTGGGGACGCGGGGTTTTCATTGCGATTCCTACTGGCTTAAGAAGCGGAATATCAATCGACGGGGCATGACCGGGAAAATCAAATAGTATTGAGTTACCAATCAATATGTCCGGACCGGTATCTCGCATTTGTTTTTCCAAAATCTCTTCTTTGTATGGCTGTATGGATTTGTTATGTGTCGTAGTGGAAAATGCCATTGCATACACGTTGTGCATTTCTAATTCTTCTGTTAGACACCGCAGTAATCCATTTGCAGAATTTTGATTTCCCAGTATCAGAACATGTTTTTCCTTATCATGTGCTGATAATGCATTAACGGAATCCAATTGCGCACACCGTGGAGAAACTCGTATGACTTCAGAAACTTCTTTGAGAAGTTTTTTCATTTCCTGTATACCGTAGCAATCCGAAAACACATAGGGAATGTTAAATCGTTCTTTCATCCATATTGCTGCCGGCAGTGCCTCCTGCCGCAATACAATATTGAATTCCGCTTCCGCTGCAAACCGTATTTCTCGCAGTGAGGTATTCAGTGGATAGCTCATCCGGCAATGATAATCAAACATTTCGCTCAATGTCCGTTGGATCTCTTTTATATCATTCTCTATAAGATACTCATCCGCACAGCATCCCAAAATATTATAACTTCTCGGTTTTTGAAGACATGCCTCAACATATGTTTTAAAAAACAACTCCATGGCCCGAGTTAATCCAACAGTATAATCCGTCCCCAGCGCTGAAAACGCAATCGGAATAAGACGCGCTTTTACTTTGTCCTGCTCCTCTTCACAAAAACTCTCGACATCAAAACCGATAATTGCCGTTGAGGATGAAACCGCCACTGCAATCGCTTCAAAACGACCGCTTAAGTCCATTTCACGTATCGCTGCCCGCAAATTCGCGGTATCACCGAATGTCAAAATATGGTCGTTGATGTGGGTGGAATAGATTGGAGCATTTTCGCCCATATGCCGTGTAGCAAAATTTGTTGTACCCATCGGTCCAAATTCCAGTATTCCCAACCCGCTTATCTGAGTTGCACACCAAAGAAAACCCATTCTATCACCTGGAATGGGATAGTAACGGTATAATGGCATTTACGTTTGCCCCCCCAATGCTTTCATGATATATTCCAGCACCGCCTGCAGTGCATCGAACCCCTGTCCGATGGATACACCTTCAAAATCAAGGCAAGAAATTTCTGTTTTTCGAATCAAGTTTTCGCTTAACCGCCCAATAAAAAAGTCCGGCTTGTATATCTCCAGCAACCTTTCGCTGATGCCGAAATCTGCGAGCAAAGCCACTAAAGGGTCCACGTTCGAATGTTTAAATTCAGGGAAGAGTTCTCTTTCAAAATCATTTTTGCTGATTACATAATACGCCAGCGGTTTCGCCCCATATCTTTCCAGCATCAATATCATATCAATCGAAATCAAGGGCGAATTGGAATAGATGTATTGTTTTCCCTCCACACAGTATCCAATTTGTTCCCACAACGCCTGAAGCTGTATTGCTCGTTTTTCCCAGAACGGATCTTCCGCCAGTTTCAAATGTCGTTGCAACGATTTGTAGCACGATAAAATACGCTTGGGATCTGCGTATTTCCCGAACAGAATATATGGTGTTTTATATTGCTCCAGCATCTTTTTTGCGAGTTTAAGCCCAATTGGGTCTGTTACAATATTTAAGGATGCGGACGGAGCATTTTGAATATCCGCTACCGTACATCTGCCTGGGAAACGAACACATATATTAACTCCATTTTGCACAAGCCACCGGGTTATTTCACTATCTTCATCTGCTTCTCCACGTCCACATAACAAATTAACACTTTTTTCTATTCGCTCACATGGCCGCATCAGTTCACTCAGTGCGGCCATCAAATCGCTCTGGCCGTCTACATGGCTGTTCTCTCCGAAATTGTGAGCTGGACAGTGTATGATGGGCAGCTTAAGCTGTCTGCTTGCTTCGAATACAACGCCGGAGATATCCTCCCCAATCAACTCCGGAACACAAGTTGATACTACACAGATAGCTGTCGGGGATTCGGTTTTCTGAATCTGCTGTAAGCTTTTCAGCAGATTCTCGCCGCATCCATATACAACGTCATTTTCCTCTATCGAATATGTATATACAGGATATGATAATGGATCATCTGCAACAACTTTGATTATTTCACGTCCATAAAATCCGCATTCATCCGTTCCAACAATTAAAAACGGCATATCAGCAATATATTTTGTCAGCAAAATACAACCAAAAAGCGGGCAGTGCATTCCCCGCTTGATGGCTTTTGATGGACAGGAAATATCGTCATACGCAGTAATATTCGATAGATGTGTCAGGGTCATTTTATTCATGGCTCTCCTCCAGGAGTTTTTTTGCAAGTGCTGTATATACTCGGGCCATTTCGCTTTCCGGGAATACTTCGACTACCGTTTGGTTTTGGTCCTCGGCCTCCTGTACTGCGTTACAACGTGGAATAATCTGCACGATTTCAGTGTTAATCTCTGCACATAGTGCCGAAACCTTTTCTGTTTCATTTGTAATTCCCTTTGCGTTGACGATAAGGCCGCCTAGCTGTGCATAGCCCTTTGTCCGGAAATTCCGGACTGCAGAAGCAATATTCGATGCAGCATACATCGACATCATCTCTCCTGATGTTACAATGTATACGTCTTTCGCATATCCATTGCGTATCGGCATAGCGAATCCTCCGCACACTACGTCTCCCAATACATCATAAAGCACTACATCTGGTTTATATGTTTCAAATGCCTTTAGCTGGGCCAGCTTTTCAAATGCAGCGATAATACCGCGTCCGGCGCAACCCACGCCCGGTGTAGGTCCGCCCGCTTCTACGCACAATACGCCATCGTCACCGCGAAATACGATGTCGTCCAATCGAATTGTATCGCCCTTATCGCGTATGGTATCCAAAACAGTGGGAATCAATTTTCCTCTATTATGATTTTTATTTGAATCCGACTTGGGATCGCATCCGACTTGCATGACTGTATATCCCAGCCGAACCAACGCAGTTGCCACATTCGATACCGTAGTGGATTTTCCAATACCGCCTTTTCCGTAGACAGCAATTTTTTTCATACGTTCTCCTCTCTGCGCCGAACCATGCGTTGAGGCACATAATATTCATTGTTCCTGTCAGTAAGCGTCCGCATCTCAACACGGAATACATCCGTAAAAGACTCTGGAAGAAATATATCCTTCGGGGCTCCGGTGTTATATATTTCTCCGTCTTTCATCATATAAACAATATCAGAATATTGTGCAGCCTGATTGATATCATGCAATACCATTACAATCGTCATTGCGTAAGCCCGGTTTAAATGGCGAACCAGTTCTAAAACTTCCAACTGGTAGCAAATGTCCAAATAGGTCGTCGGTTCATCCAGCAAAATGATTTCCGGAGCCTGGGCAAGACACATGGCGATCCATGCCATTTGGCTTTCTCCCCCAGAAAGGGTTCCGATTGCACGGTTTCTTAATGTCTCAATCCCGGCTGCGTGCATCGCCTCATCTACTTTATCAATGTCCCGTTTTGTCAGCTTCCCGCCAAATCCGGTATGGGGATAGCGTCCATATTGTACGAGCTGTTCTACCGTCAGGTCCACAGCGACATTTTTGCGTTGGGGTAAAATAGCCATACGACGCGCAAGGCTGCGTGTATTTGCTGTCCGCACATCACATCCATCTAAAAGAACTTCGCCGCTTTGCGGGCGTAAAATGCGTGAAATAATTTTCAAAAGAGTGCTTTTTCCACAGCCATTTGGGCCTACTATTGTGACAATGCAGCCTTTTTGCACGCCAAGCGAAATATCTTTCAAAATTGGAACGCCATCTATGCCATAACATACATGCTTTACTTCCAGCATTATGCAATCCTCCTTTGCTTGCGGAGCAAATAGAGAAAGAAGGGCGCACCGATCGCCGCCAAAATAATTCCCACAGGGATCTCTCTCGGAATCATAATAATTCGCGAAATCGTATCACAGATCACCAATACACTTCCACCGTTGATCGCACAGGCGGGAATAAGCTTGCGATAATCGCTGCCAATGAGCAGCCGTGTGATATGCGGGACGCACAAACCTACAAAACCGATCAGGCCAGCCACGCTTACTGCACTTGCCGCCAAAAGCGCAGATACTGAAATAAGTGCAAGGCGTATAGGTTCTACTTTTACCCCAAGACCAACCGCAATTTCATCGCCCATAGCTAGTAAATTGATTTTCCCTGCAAGCAGAATACTTGCAGCAAGACCTGCCGTGGCATAAGGCAGAATCAGCCATAGATGACTCCATGTACGTGCAGAAAGGCTCCCCACATTAAATCCCACCATACCGGTGATCGCGTCAGGGAAAAGAGTAACGAGTACATTATAAAACGCGCTGAGAATGGATGAAACCGCAATACCTGATAGAATGAACATCATTGGCCTTACTCCTCCTTTCCACGCCATTCCATAAATCAATAACGTAGTGAGCAACGCGCCTATAAACGCTGCGATTGGAATGGAACGAAAGGCAGAGGGGACAAAAATGAACAGAGCGAAAGTTACCAAAGACGCGCCGTTTGTAACGCCGAGGATTGAAGGAGACGCCATTGGATTACGGGTTATCCCCTGCATAATAGCGCCCGCTACAGAAAGGCACATTCCTACCAGCACCGCCAGGATCGTGCGCGGCAACCGGGCGTCACGAATAATAAGGTGATATTTATTCTCAGGATCGAGGAACAACGCTCTGAATATATCTGGAATAGAAATGTTTACAGCGCCCAGCATCAGACTCGCCAGCATCCCAAGCACCAAAATGGTAGAAAAAATAATAAAATGATATCTAACTCCTCGATCGTGTGTGTGTATATGTCCCATTTCTTCCCCCTCTTTTTTGTTGCCCCTTAAAAATTGAAATGCCGCGTATGCGGCATTTCGATTCTTAAATATGCCTAATTGAAAATTTGCGGGTAAACCAGATTCGCCAAATACTCATATGCATCAGCATAACGGGTATTGGCATGGTACAAAAACAGTTCAGCCGGAAGATGCTGGAACCGCCCTTCTTTTACCGCTGTAAGTTCACTCCATAAAGGGTAGGATTCAAAAATTGCTTTTGCATTCGCCTCGGAGCCGTCGCCTGAACCGCCGCGCGAAAATATCCATTCCGGATCAATGTCCAACAGAGATTCAATGCTTACGACCGTACTTGTTTCTACCCCTGCAATGTTCTCTAAATTCATGTCCTCGCACAGATTCCCCAAATAGCCTGAATTGGCAAGCGCATAAATTCCATTTGTCGCGTGAGGCAATAACATTACCATCGTTACAGGCTCCTGCCCGGAGATCTTCTCACGCACCGCGTTTACACGTATGATGTTGTCAGATGCATATTTTTCGTATAAATCTCCACGGTCATTTAACAGCGTAAACAATTCAAGATTTTCAATGAATCCATCAAAATCGTCATAATCCCAAGCAAAATATGGGATGTTATACTGTTCGAACGATTCCACTGCCTCAAGGTGCGTTTTACTGGTGGGAGAGATAATGATCAAATCAGGTTCCTGTGCTACAATCATTTCGATGTTCACGGGGTCATGAGCTTCATTCATGATTGGTACATTTTTAATTTCAGAGCCCATTTCATCTTCATCGGCGCGGGAATCCACAAGGATATGACCCGTGCGGCCAACAGCAGTCCCACCCGCATGATACCAAAGATCAAGTGCATTATAATCCAATATGATTACACGCTGAGGCTTCTGAGAAATAGACACATCACGTCCCAGCTTATCTGTGAAGACTACAGCACCGTCTGCGACGACAAATTTGTCACTATGCGGCAATTCCACTGCTTGTTGTGCCTTCTCAGTCCCTGCTTCACTCTGAGATGTACTGCTTGCCGCTGATACGGCTGGTGAGGACACCGTATTTCCGCTGCTTGGTGCCGTACCGCATCCGGTCGCGACCATAACACACAATGCACAAGCAAGAATTTTTGCTTTCAATTTCAACTTACTCATCTCTATTTTTCCTCCTGAAAATATTTTTTGTTTTACTTTATTGGAAACGCTTTCTTTCGCCTCCCCCCGCGACCGGCTTTACTGTCGTGTAAGTATAAAACGATACCTTTATTTGTATTGTATCTGCCTTACACATTCGCATATATTTATATAAAAAACGGCCGCAGCGAAATCATTCGCTGCAGCCGTTTTTCTGCATACACCAAATACCTCCACCACATTTCAAAATATGGCAAAGTGCTTTTCTTTTTGTAGGTCTTCTGGCTCACGTATAGGGAGCATTGCTCCTGCGCCCGCATATCCTGCCTTCCCAGTTTCCCAGTGACTGATTTTCATCAACGGATATGGAACTCTACGCATACAGCGGCGGTACCGTTCGGGATTCTCACCCGATTCCCTTGTCCATCCCCGCGGACTGGTATGCGCCGCGGGGCCACAAAAATATATTCTGTTGTCCTATTCATATTACAATCCGTTTCTTTTTCAGTCAACCGAATTTTTTGTCTTTTTTAGTACTTTCTTGTTCTGTGTTTATGCTTTCCGTTTTCGTCGATGCTACAATTCATGCTATGAATATATCTGCCGCGCACTTTTTTCATTGACTTCACATCAAAAAAGGAAGCACAACAAACTATTGTGCTTCCCCTTTGACGTTTTAACGTGTCAAAAAATCATATGTGCCCGGCGTAAGAACTCTGTCCGGTTCATGCGGCAATACCAATGTAGCCGTCGCTCCATGCGGTACAGCAATATGAATTGCCACACCATCTTCCTGCGCCATATGGCTGCATTCCACCGTGCCCAAAACCGTTTTGACCCGGCACTCCACTTCTGCAATCCCACAATCGATTGCCGGGCGAAGAAGAATTTCCCGGTATCCCGGCGCCGTCGGAAGGATACCGCCAACATATTTGTAGAAAAAGGCCGAAACGTCTGAGAACATGTGGTGACAATGCGAGCCGTTCCCATTCCAGCATTCCCAAAGCGTTGTTGCTCCCTGGTCCAACCAGTAACGATAGCTGGGATAATCCGGGGCCCCAATCATCTGCAAGGCTTTTTTCACCAGTCCATACTGCCCCAAAACGTTCAATACGGATTTCATTCCAAGGACGCCAAAATCAAGATGTGCCCCATACCCGATTTGCCGGACAGAAAAACAATCTGTATAATGGAAAGGGGTA